>Ga0233446_1000106_pt1 | contig 107783 bp, 101 predicted proteins | sample SI_124_October20_4_FD_182780 | JGI IMG/M metagenome (GOLD analysis project Ga0233446, IMG submission 182780) | Seawater microbial communities from Saanich Inlet, British Columbia, Canada - SI_124_October2016_120_MG | ecosystem: Environmental > Aquatic > Marine > Inlet | place: Canada: British...
TTAGCCATGATCTGCTCACGGATATTGGCTTTTAAGCGATTGCTGAAAACTTCTCCAACTAGCTTAAGGTCATCAGGATATTCTTCCTCGAATTTGGCGATAAGTGCATCTTTCGCTTCATTCCTGGCATCCTGTCTCTCGAGCTTCAAGGTTATTGAGTTCAATTTTGATAATTCGGCTTCATCAATAGCAGCATCGACAGCGGCCTTGATAGCATCTTTAGAATCATCAACTTTGAGTTCACGTTTAACCGGTTTGATCTCGTCAATAATGCTCTGCTGAAAGGCAACCACTTCGGAAATCGCTTTTTGGGCGAAAATCAGAGCTTCAACCATCACTTCTTCAGAAACTTCCTTGGCCTCACCTTCAACCATTACAACATCTGTAGCTGTACCAGTGATGGTGATGTCCATTTCAGATTCTTCGAGCTGGGCGTAAGTTGGATTCAATACCAGTTCACCATCGATACGTCCAACATGGACTGATGCGACAGGTCCGTTCCAGGGAATATCTGAGATTGACAGAGCGAACGAGGCACCGATGGTACCTAGTGCATCAGCTGTATTCTCACCATCACTGGAAACGACGGTAATAATTACCTGTGTTTCATTGTTAAAACTCTCTGGAAAAAGCGGACGAATCGGTCTATCAGTCATTCGTGCACTTAAAATTTCCTTCTCTGCTGGTCTAGCTTCCCGTTTGAAAAAACCACCTGGAATTTTTCCCCCAGCATAACTTTTCTCACGATATTCTACTTGAAGCGGGAAAAAGTCCCGCGTATTATCTTCATGTTTTGATGCTGTAGCTGCAACCAGAACGGCTGTCTCACCATAAATTGCGAGTACAGATCCCCCGGCTTGTCTAGCCATACGGCCAGTTTCAAGGCTAAGCGTTCTGCCGCCCAACATCATTTCTTTTTTAATCAAAATTTCTCCAATTCCTATTTTCGTATACCAAGCTTTTCAATTACAGCTTTGTATTTGGCGGTATCTTCTTTGTAAAGATAGCGCAGCAGACGACGACGTTGCCCAACCATTTTGAGCAATCCACGACGGCTGTGGTGATCTTTTTTAAAGGCTTGCAAGTGCTCGGTCAAGGTACGAATCTGAGTTGTCAGAATCGCAACCTGCACACTAGTGGAGCCTGTATCACTCTCATTCTCACCATATTCTTTAATGAGAGCTGTTTTTTGTTCTTTTGTTATTGACATATGTCCTCCTTCAGACATCTCGATAATTTTCGATTATCGCTATACATGTTTTCTTGTCATTTTCTAATTGTTCTATCAAATCATCTACACTTGAGAATTTCTTCTCATCTCTTAATTTTTGTAAAAACTCAAGGGTCACTTCTTTACCGTATAAATCCTCTTCACCATCTGGGACATTAAAAAGATTCACTTCTATTGTAATCTCTGCCCCATTCTTGAATGTGGGACGAACACCGATATTACACATCCCAAAGCTGGAGAATGTACTTGTCTCAACCCGGCTCAAATAAACGCCATGATTGGGCACTAATTTGTTATCAACATTTGGTTCCACATTCGCCGTAGGGAAATTTAGACTCTGTCCCCGTTGCTCACCCTTAACCACCTTGCCAAACAAAGTGTATGCGTGACCCAACATGGCATTTGCCAAATCCAAACGATCAGACTGAATGTGATCTCTGATGAGTGTACTACTCACCGGTATGTCCTCATTGTTGATTGGACCGACCACACTGAGATCATATCCTTTGGCCTTCCCACGTTCCTCAAGCCATTCAGCATTACCCTCTCGCTGGTGACCAAATCGATGGTCATAACCAATCACAAGATGCTTGACCTTGAGTGAATTCTCTAGAACTTTGGTGGTGAATTCATCAGCACTCATATCTGAGAAGCCTCGATTAAAGTCCAAAACCAGCATGATATCCACAGGCGCATATTTCTCTACGAGAGTAGCCCGTTCATCAATCCCGGTTAATAACCTGATGGGTCGCTTTTCACTATCACGCAACAAAAGTTGCGGATGTGGGTGAAACGTGATCAAAACCGACGGCAACTCACGGACATGTGCTTCTTTGATGCACTTTCTAATGAGAGCCTGGTGACCGCGATGAATACCATCGAAACTTCCGATAGTAGCCACACAACCTGAGAGCTCAGGTAGTTCTTCTAAGCAGCGGACGATTTCCAATTTTCAATAAACTCTGGTATGCTCAAGGCATCCTCTACGCGATAGTCACCTATCGCCGTTCTTTGTAATTCTTCTACATGGGCAACTGTACCCAGTTTCTGGCCGATATCCTCGGCCAAAACCCTGATGTAGGTTCCCTTTCCGCAATCCACCCTGATCTTCAATTGATCCTGGTTTAAGACGAGTAATTCTATATTATAGATCGTGATGATTGAAGCTTGTCGCTCAACCGTCTGACCTTTACGTGCCATTTTATAGAGCGTCTTCCCCTGTACTTTTTTTGCTGAATACATCGGTGGAATCTGCTCACTTTCACCAATAAAGCTCTTCAGAACTTCAAGAACGTGTGTCTCATTTAGCTCTGGAATTGCTAATGTCTCGATCACTTCGCCTGTTCGATCTCCAGTATCCATTTTCTGCCCAAGTTTAATGTCAGCGACATATGTTTTTGGGAGACCCATGAACTCTGACTGTCGTTTGGTATTTTTTCCGGTCAAAACAAGCAGTACACCGGTTGCAAATGGATCTAATGTACCGGCATGACCCACTTTTTTGATCCTAGTGGTATAGCGAACTTTCCTCACGACATCGAAACTGGTCCAGTCCATTGGTTTATTGATATTGATGATATGCTCGTTGTTGATCATATATCTTTCATGACTCGATTCATCTTGTCAGTGTACTCAAGTGAATCGTCAATAAAGAATTTCAGCTTAGGAACAAATTTTAGTGGAACTTCATTGCCCACATGAAATCGGACACGTCCATTAAGACCTTCCAAAATCTTAAAACTATAGGCAACATCCTTTTCACTTCCATAGATACTGAAGTAGACATAAGCCAATTTCAAGTCAGAAGTAACTCTAACCTTTGAGACTGAAATGAATCCAGGAGTAGAATTTGCTAAATTCAAGATAAGAAATTCAGCTACAGCAGCTTTTATCGCTTCTGCAACCCGGTCTTTTCTTGCTATTCCCATATTAACTTCTTATCCCAAATCTTACTATTTGGATTTCGCTTCCAATTTACGTTTAATAATATCTTCAGTGTAAAATTCGATTTTATCACCCACTTTGATCTTGGTAAACTCCTTCAGTGAAATTCCACACTCATTGCCTTCCATCACTTCTTTGACTTCGTCTTTGAAGCGTTTCAGGGCATTCAGTTCACCATTAAAGAGAATCTCACCCTCGCGAACTAAACGAACCTTAGCAGCCCGTCGTGCCACACCTGAGAGGACCATTGACCCAGCAATAACACCGATTTTTGGAATCTTGAATAGGTCTGTTACCTCAGCAACACCCAATTCTCTTTCTTCCACATCTGGTTCCAATAGACCTTCCAAGGCCTGAAATACATCGTCTACGGCGGCGTAGATCACATCGTAATATCGAATCTCTACATCATCAGCTTTCGCTAAGAGTCTGGCATTGCTATCAGCAGTAACATTAAAGCCAATTACAATAGCCTTTGAGGCTGCTGCCAGTAGAACATCTGACTCTTTGATCATTCCAATACCACGATGAATAATTCTAACCGCGACTTCATCTGTGGACATTTTCATGAATGAATCCGCCAGGGCCTCAATGGATCCATCAACATCACCCTTGATCAATAAGGGGACTTCCCTGACTTTACCTTCTGATATTTGACGAGAGATCTCATCCAAGGTCAAATGGCGCATTCGTTTAAAGTCTTGCTCACGACGAACTTCTCGTCTCTGGCTACTTACTTCACGAGCTTCCTTGTCATTTTTCATGACAAGCAGGTTATCCCCTGCTCGAGGAACATCGCTAAAACCGAGCACTTCAACAGGTGTAGACGGTCCAGCTGTTTTAATTTTATCTCCATGATCATTATTCAGAGCGCGAACACGTCCTGAAAAATCACCACAAACAAAGGCATCACCAATCTTCAGGTTACCTCGGTTCACCAAAACTGTTGCTACAGCACCAACGCCCTTATCCAGACGTGATTCAACAACAATTCCCCGTGCTGCACCCGTGGGTTTGGACTTCAGATCCAGCATTTCAGCTTCTAGAACAATGGTTTCCAGCAGATCTTCTACATTTGTTCCGTGCTTGGCAGAGATCTCCACATCAGGGATCTTTCCACCCCAACTCTCAACTAATAAATCACGTTCTGAGAGTTCGCGACGGACACGTTCTGCATCAGCACCGGTCTTGTCAATCTTATTGATGGCAATAACGATAGGAACACCGGCTGCTTTCGCATGATCGATGGCTTCAATAGTTTGAGGCATAACTGCATCATCAGCAGCTACGATAATTACAACAATATCAGTTACCTGGGCTCCACGGGCACGCATAGCCGTAAAAGCCTCATGTCCAGGAGTATCCAAGAAAGTGATCATTTTATCGTCATGTACAGGCACAGAGTAAGCCCCGATATGCTGGGTAATTCCACCCGCTTCACCGGCAATAACATTGGCACTACGAATATGATCGAGTAGGGATGTTTTTCCATGATCAACATGACCCATAATGGTCACCACAGGAGGACGAGGTTCCAATTCAGATTCATCAATTTCTTCATGGGCTACTACATCTTCCTGAATTGTAGCCGTATCATCTTCAAATTTTACTTGAACTTCAAATTCTTCAGCCAGGAGTTCAATGGTATCTTTATCAATTCGTTGATTGATAGTTACCATCATCCCCATATCCATACATTTTCCGATAATATCAGCAACATCGATCTCGATCAGATGAGCAAAATCGTGTACCGAAACAAATTCAGAAACGCGGTATACTAAATCTTCAATTGACTCATCCTGTTTACCTTCGCGACGTCTTTTGCGCTTCTTACCCGTATCCATGGAGGTCATGGTCTTTTTGATGGAAGCATCTACTTCCTTCTGGTCAAAGGTACGACGAGTCTTGCCTTTTCTCCCCTTGGGACCTGGAGCACCGGCTTTTACTACATGCTTGATCTTACGTTCAATTTTTTTGGCAATGATTTTATCAGCAGGCGTTACAGGCTTTTTCTCTACTTTATCTTGACCTGGGCGTAAGATCGTCGGCTTGGCAGCTTTCTTGTCAGCTTTGGCCTTATCAAGCTCAGTGCGTTCTTTTTCAGCTTGATCTTCAGCTAGCTTAAGATTCTTAGCTTCTTCAATATCACGCTTAACCTGTTCAATGGCATCAAGTTTACCCTGGTGCACCTTACGCTTGGCATCTTCGATCTCAACTTTACGCTGTTCTTCGGCTTCACGACGCTGGCGCTCTTCATCTTCGCGAGCGGCACGCACTTCTTCAGCCTTTTGAATACGTTCTTCTTCTTCAAGACGACGTTGATCTTCAAGTGCCTTGCGATCAAGTTCCTTCTGATCCTGCTCAATTTGAAAGAGGTCAGTAGCAAAGTTCTTCATGATCACTTCATACATCTCGTCATCTACAGGACTCATATGGTTGGTTACATCCATACCTTTGTCCATCAGAAAGCTTACAATCTCTTGATGAGAAATGTTAATCTGCTTTGCTATTTGGTATATTCGTTTTGGTTTACTCAATCGTTCCTCTTTCCTCGTCGTTTATCAAACAGAATAGACATTGGTATAGATTATCCAGCGTATGGATAGCCTACTCTTTGTCCTCTGATCCATCATCGACTTCGACCACTTCTTCAATGACCTCGACTTTGACTTCAACTTTTTCCATGAGAGCGGTCATAAAATCATCCAGTGATTTTTCACCTAGACCTTTGAATGAAAGAAGGTCATCTCTACTGGTATTCACAATCTCATTAACAGTATCGACACCATTCTCAGCAAGTATAGTAACAACTCTGGCAGGTAGCCCGTCAACCTCTTCAAGGAAGACTTCGACTTCGACCGGCCCTTCAACTTCACTACGTGATTTAGCATCGATCTCAAAACCAGTGACTTTGGAAGCGAGTCTGACATTCTGACCATTTTTACCAATGGCAATAGAGATATCATCATCTTCAAATAAAGCCAAAGCTCTTTGAGCTTCATAATCAATCTTAACCTTGTATGGTTTGGCCGGTGAAAGAGCACGGCTAACCAATAACTGAGGTTCAGAGGTATAGTTAATAATATCGATCTTCTCACCATTCAACTCACGAACGATGACCTGAATACGACTTCCCTTCATACCAACACAAGCACCAACAGCATCAATACGCTTATCATGTGATTCTACTATAATCTTGGTTCTATCACCTGGTTCACGAGAAAGAGTACGGACATCAATGATACCATCTTCGATCTCAGGGACTTCGTTCTTAAATAATTTCATCAAGAAAGTTGGGTCAGCCCTGGAAATGATAATATCCGGGCCTCTTTTATCGGAACGAACCTCTTTAATAATAGCTCTAACACTCTCACCACGCCTATAGCGTTCACTATAGATCTGCTCTTCCCGTGGCATCTTGAGCTCAGCTTTATCAATATTTACAAAGAGTGCATCCCGGCGAATCTGATGAATTTCCCCGATAACGATCTCACCTACACGACTTGAATAGTCACGATAGATCTGATCTCTTTCAAATTCCTGAATCTTTTGAGCCATGACATGTCTGGCGTAGGTAATCAAACGACGACCAAACGTTTCTGGATCAACAACATCAATGAAAGGATCGCCGATCTCTAAATCGGGGGCAATTTCTTGTGCTGTTTTCACATCTACTTCAAAATCAGGATCATCAACAACTTCAACGACCTCTTTTTCCTGATAGATCTCAATTTCACCTTTATCCATGTTAACAATGACATCAAAGTTATCTACGTTACCGTATTTCTTCTGGATCAGGGCTTCAAAAATCTCTTTTATGATATCAGCTAATTCCTTGCGATCGATATCTTTATCTTTTGCAAGTTGTATAAATGATTCAATGATGATTTTACTTATCAAGGGGTCAATCCTCCTATTACCATCGCATTTTTACTTTACCCTGAATGACATCAGCCATATCCAGTGTCACACTCTCGTCCTTAACCTTGACTGTTAATGACTCATCCGTGGCTGATATGATCTCACATTCCAGGGGATTAGGTACCGCTTCAGAGCGGTGTTCAATATTCATGGGGTGCCCGACAAGTCGGCGAAAATGACGAGCCATTTTGACGGGAAAACTCGTTCCTGGCGAGGTGACTTCAACAGACACCTTCTCAATATCCAAACCTGGTAACGATAGATTGTGATGAATGGAACGATTTATACGAGCCAATTGATCAACGGTGATTCCGGAATCACTTTCACACTTTGCAATCAGCTGGTAACCCCTTTTCGATACATTCATTTTTGCATCAACCAGGAAAATATCCTCAGCTTCTTGAAAGCATGTCTCTATTCCGGCTTTTATTTCTTCATCGTTCCAATTCACTTCGTGTCTTCATACCTTATTAATAAAACAAAAGTGGGTTCATCGACCCACTTTACGGGCGCAATGTATCTGAGCAATGTCCGGTTTGCAAGTTCAATAATTGCAATTATTTCTCCAGTAATTTTCCACTCAAATACTCGAGTTGCTCTTTCAGATTACCTGTTGGTTCCTCATCGAGCATACTTGTTACAATATTTCTTGCCTGAGTAGCGTCTCCAGCAGCCAGGTATGCATATCCAGCCTGCAGCCTAGCATTGTCTGACACCCATCCCTCATCAAGATTGGCAACGGTCTGATAAAGAGCAGCCGCAGCAGCATGATCAGCTTGTTTTTCAGCTAGATACGCGAGTTTAAGTTTTCCCGCGACTTTCAGCTGTTTATCGGAGCTGTTTGCCAGTGTTGAGAATAGTTCTTCGGCTCCGATAAAATCTCCAGAATCCATTTTTGCTGTTCCTAAGAGTAATGCGGACTGGGCAACTTCATCATTGCTTCCGTACTCATCAATAATTTGTTCTAACTCAGCAAAAACATTACTGTTCACACCCTGGATGGCTGCGATAGTGGTTTTGGTATTGGCCAGCATAGCTTCATTCTTGGTAGACTGAATATTATTCATCCAACCCCACCCGAGAAGGAAGACCACAATGACTACAGAAATACCAGTGACAATCTGCTTACTGTTCTCTTCATAAAATTCTTTTCCTTTTTCCAGTGAGTCCAGTAAAGGATCATGCTTTAATTCTTTTTTAGTAATCTTCTTTTTTGGCGTCAACATCGGATATTATATCCCTTCACAATTTCTTATTTTCAAAATCCCCTCAATCTTAATTCAGAGGTCACCTCTTGTACCCCTGAGGTGATTCGAACACCTGACCTACGCTTTAGGAAAGCGTTGCTCTATCCTGCTGAGCTACAGGGGCAATACATATGGAATCTTTAAATTCCTAATAATAACCCGTCTTCGCCTTGCCTATCTACAAGGCTTCGCCGCGGTTATCCTCATTTTATTGGGATGACATCGCGCCGTAGCCGACAATAATCTACACACTCGCAATTATACACTCGTGCGAAGGCGGATAAAAAAGCACGCCAATATAATCGAGTAAGTAAGGTCGCCAAAGGGATTTAGAGGTCTGTTGGTTAGGAAGTTTGGGTTCTTCTACGGTCTACAGACCTACGATGAATAAAAGTTTGGAGGTTCTACTCAATACTATTCAGACACAAAATAAAAAAGGTCGACATGAAATCCGACCTTTTTAGAGTAACTATGGTTGCTGAACTAGGCTTTGACTTCCAACCCACCGAAAGCAACAGTACAGTTTAGGGTCACATTAACGGCATCTTTGCCAGCGCCTTTTGTTTTATCCTCAATTGCCCCGAAAATAGGAGTACCGGCAATAACCACATTCCAATCAGGAGGAACCATGATCTCAGCACCACCAAATAGAACTGTAACATTAATGGTACAACCCGTCTCAATGGCCTTAGCCTCACGTAGATCTAGTTCCACACCACCAAATAGAGACATGATATTCGCACCGGTAAAATTGTCGGAGTGAACTGTTTTCTCTACCCCACCAAATATGGCTGAAGCATGGACTTGATCTTTATCGCTGTCAGACACATTGGAAAAAGTAAGACCTGGTTTACCTTTCGACTTCAGCAACATGGAAACCCCTGCATATAGGATTGCCAATGGCCAAAGTTTAAAGATGCTACCCCAATTGATAAAATCCAATGTTGCAGAAAGGAGTACCAAACCAACGATAAAAAGAATGGATCCGTTACGACGATCATCACTCTGTAATTTTGAAAAGCCTGCTATCACTAGGATGATGGGCCACCATTCACCAATAAAATGGCCAAGGTGCATGATATTCAGACTCTGGAGCAGAAAGATGGCTCCAACTATAATTATAGCAATTGCAATCCAAGACTGCTGATTACTCTTAACCGGTAATTTCTCTGTCCTCTTAACTGATATTTTCTCGGTCATTTATTCAAACTCCTTTATTCAGAACTAATGCGGCAAAATTACACTAAAAGGACCCTAGCCCAAAGGGATTTCCATTTTAATCAGAAATTTGGTCCCCGTATCGTCAGATTCCTCAAATCGTTTAAGCTCATATTGAGTAATTGTCCATGCAATAAGAGAACCTACTCCTGCCCCAAATAGCACATCTGTAAAATAATGCATATCTCCGGCTACTCGTAAATAGGCAGTGCCACTGGCAGCAGCTATTAGTGAAGCCCATATCAAGGCTTCTTGTTCCGGGTAAGCCTCAGATAGCAGGATCCCATTCGTGACTGCCTGAGAGAAGGCAACACTACTATGCCCACTGATAAATGAGGCATTATCTTTGGCTCCCATTGATGATCGAGTACCATAATGATGATAGGGGCGTTCCCGTCCCACCAGAATTTTAGTCAAATTGGTAGCTATGCCATTGAGGGCGAAGACTTCCATATTAATGAGGAGGGACCGTTCCCATTCTTCAGTTAGCAGAGGCGCCCAGATCAAACTTGAAATCGATACGCTATAGATCAGCTTATCACTCATTTTTTCAGCAGCAGACTGCTTTTCAGGTCCAAGATAGAGGATATTCCGCATCTTCTCATCAAAGCTATTGGGTCTGCCAAATCTTGGTGTTGATGGCGTATAGTGTTCTTTTGCGTATAATTCAATCCAGGTTGCGATCCCCACACCAGCAGACGCCACGAGAAAATCCTTTTCAGTTGGCACAGATTGTCCATATAAACCTGCACCCGAAATGCTTATCACAAACACCAGCAGTGAATGGGTGAAAAATCTACATTTGTTTGCACTAAAGGATAAAATCTTTGAAATCTCCCTGTTCCGTTCTCTGTAGAATAGGTGAATCGGCAAAAAGATCGCCTACTTCAAGTCCCATGTCCGAATATAACTTTCTCGGGACACCGATATCAGCTAAAAACAGACTTCCCACCTCCTGCCCATGCTCAGCCTGGAGTAGACCATGTTTTGGTAAAGCCAAGGTCAAAGTTCCATCAGCCACAATGGACTCCCCTGCTAATTCACCAGAAACATCCAGACCTGTGGGTGCATCCAATGAGATAATCTGTTTATCTGGCAATTGATTCACCGTGGCAATGATTGCTTGGAGCTGGGAAGATAGTTTCCCACTGAGCCCATACCCTATGATGGCATCTACAATGACATCAGTCCCTTTGAGAATGTCTAATAAGTCATTCCCTTGATTAGAAGTTATCTCTACCCCCATTTTATGAAGTGTTTTGAGATGTTGTTCGGGAACTACCTTACGCCTCGAGTCCTCACCCACTGTGATCACTTTCACATCATAACCCCAGTTCAATAAAAAGCGTGTACATACGAATCCACCGCCACCATTGTGACCGTTGCCACACAGGACAGTCACCTTTGGTTGATCCACACCACGTGCAAACCACCGCACCAGTTTTGCCAAATTCTCACCGGCATGTTCCATCATTTGGAGCAAAGAAATTCCGTATTCTTCAATCATGAGACGATCGACTTCGATCATTTGATGGCGATCAATAGAGGGAATCAGAACAGACATTGTCAGACTTTTAAATTCATAAGTAACATATTGAGTGACAATCTAATGTGTAAATGGAAAAGCGGTATACTTATCAAACGATAAGTATGAAGAGGGATTCTTTGTTTAAGCTTGTGAGCTCAATGCTCTGAGTTTTGCTCGAAATTTAACGTCATTGAAGGAGCCTAAATACCATAACTTACCATTTACCCATATTGAGGGTGTGATCCCTCCAAAAGATTTTCGGCAGGGCTCTGGATCATCAGTGTGGATTATCTCTAGAATGGTATTTGGATTAATATGACAGATGTACTCAAGTTCTTTTAGCGTACGTTCGCTGTAAGTACACCCACTTCGAACTAAGATTTCTACCTTGATGTCCTGATTGATCTGTTCTACTGGCTTCATGCCCCAATATGAGATGCCCATACCAGGACTTCTGTCACATTGGCGACAGGCTTTACATATTTATCAGGTCAGCTCTTTAGTTGATCAAGCTCGCCTTTAAGCTGAAGGAAGCGTCTGGAGAATTTAATGACATCCTCTTCAGCTAGTTCATTAAGGACTTGATTCACTGTCTGACGTGCAGTCGCTGTTAGATCAGCTATTTCCTGATGGGTCAAGAAAGGTCGAACCATCCAGCCGTCTACCATTTTCTTCCCGAAAGTTGAAACATAGCGATAAAGGAAAGCGGTGATGCGCTCTTTGGCATTTTTAAAGACCAGATCTTCCACATGGGCTTGGATTTTACGTAGGCGGAATCCAATAAACTTGTTCACACTCATAGTGAGTTTTGGACTTTTTTCCATCATGTCCTGGAAATCACGCTTATCCATGGCACAGACAACGGCATCTTCCACAACTTCTGCAATATTATCATGGGTATCCTGTCCAAGAATAGCGCTTTCTCCAAATATTTCACCCGGTCCTAAGAGATGTAGCGTTGTGGTTTTACCATCTTCAGATAAACGATAGATCTTGATCTTCCCCATTTTGAGGAAGTAGATCGTATTGGAAGCATCTTCAGGAAAATAGATAACCTCTTTTTTGGCATTGTTCTGCATGCTGGTATTCTTTTCAATCTCGGCCATCATGCTGGAACTTATACCTTCCAGTACATTAAAATTCTGCAGGTACCATAGTTTCGTTTTCTCTGACATTTAACCCTCAATCTCTTTTTTTATTCAAATAATAGACCGTTTTCGTTTCAACCGTAAACCCGATTTTGAAACGTTTGTTTCAGCATATTTTGATTCGGCAGGCATTTTAGACAAATATTGTAATATTTAACAGGATTATCTCAAATCTCTAATGTGGATAATATCAGTAGCCCCCGACTTTAGTCGGGGGTTAGGGTATCTTCTGTGAAAAAAACTCTAGCGCTCAGATGGTTGCCTTAAGAAAACCATCTGAGCGCTAGAGTTTTAGCTTGATCAAGAGAATATAAAAACCCCGGGCTAAAGCCCGGGGCTATTGATAACTATACTATGGCAGATACTGCCTTTACTAGCCAATAGGCTCAAACCTGGCCTGGAAGAACCGCAAATATTCAGGTTCGTAGGTGAATTTCAAACCTGTAATGGATGCTCTTCGTTCAAAAACATCGGCAATGGATTCAGCAACGACATCCATGTGGGCCTGGGTATAAACACGTCTTGGGAGAGTCAAACGAACTAACTCCAGTTTTGGACTATTATTTTTCCCTGTCTCCTTGTTTCTCCCGGCAGAGACCATGCCCCGCTCCATACATCTAACACCGCTCTCGATATAGATCTCGGCTGCCAGAGTTTGGGCTGGAAAAACATCCTGAGATAAATGTGGCAGGAATTTCTTAGCATCCAGAAACACACCGTGAGTTCCGATAGGTTTTACGATAGGAATACCATATTCCATGAGTTTTTTACCCAAATAGATAGTTTGACCAACGCGAGCGCGCATATGATCATCCTGTACCGATTCAGCAATTCCGATGGCCAGAGCTTCCATGTCACGACCAGCCATTCCACCGTATGTGTGCAGGCCTTCATAAACAACAACCATGTTCTGAGCTTTGCGATAGACCTCTTCATCATTGGTTGCCATAAAACCACCAATATTCACGATGGGGTCTTTTTTGGCACTCATGGTGGCGTGGTCTGTCAGATCACAGATCTCATAAACGATCTCTTTTACCGATTTATCAGCATACCCTGGTTCACGATCTTTAATGTACCAGGCATTTTCAGCAACGCGGGTCATATCATGGACGATGGCAATGTCGTGCTTATTGGTAAATTCACGAACCTCTCTGATATTTTCCAGGGAGATCGGTTGACCACCCGCCATATTTACGGCTGTGGCTATACAAATATAGGGCACTTTATCGGCACCGACTTCATCCACTAGATCTGCCAGTTTTTTTAGGTCTACATTACCTTTGAACGGGTGCTCACTTTCAGTATCATGAGCTTCATCAATGATCACATCAACAAATTTGCCACCAGCCAGTTCCTGGTGGAGTCTGGTTGTGGTGAAATACATATTTCCAGGAATATAATCGCCCTCTTTGATGAGGATCTGGGACATCATATGCTCAGCAGCCCGACCTTGATGAGTTGGGATGATGTATTTATACGAATAGTAATCCTGGATGGCTTTTTCCAGGTTGTAATAATTGCGGCTACCGGCATAGGCTTCATCACCCATCATCATACCGGACCATTGGACGTCACTCATGGCATTGGTGCCACTGTCAGTGAGTAGATCTATATAGACATCAGCTGATCTTAACAGGAAAGTATTATATCCTGCTTCTTTGATTGCTTCAATACGTTCTTCTTTGGTGGTCATGGTCAAGTGTTCGACCATTTTGATTTTCCAGGGTTCAGCCCAGGATTTTCGATGTTTCATTTTAAATTCTCCATCTAGATAATTGTCAATAACTCAGTTTTAAAAACACTTACAAACGTGGAATGAAATTACCAGGCAGCTCTTTGTTGTACTGAACAAGAAGTAGCCCACTCATGTTTATTGGTGATTCTATTTGATATTGATTTTGGAGAATACATACGATCTATATTAAACTTGATTAAGAGTTTTGAAAGCGTTCACTAGAACCTGGGATTCACAATATTGTTATAAATGGAACCGAAGGTGTAACTGATCCCCATGGATGCATAATAATTATACTGGGTAGCGAGTTGCTTACGGTGTAGCAGGATCTCTTCCTGGGTAGCCACTCCCTTGGGCAGAGATAATTGGTCATGGATCAATGAGTAATTACCGCGAACGTTGAATGACAGACCCTTGATGATCTTCCAGGAAATATTACCATGGACATCAAAACGGTTCTTTGATAAATCGTGAAAATAATGAGAGGCTGTACCTTCCAGCTCCACAGATCCCCAGGGCTGTTTCAGCTCATATTCAATATCAAGAGCCTGTTTGAGCAGGTTTTCCTCTGTTTTGTCATAGACGGTGATCTCTTCGTATTGATTTATGGTGTAACCAACCCGATACTTGAAACGAAGCTCTCGTCGTGTGGATTCGCTGTAGGGATAAATATTATACTCAATGGTTGGGTTCAGCCAATATGCAGCGTCAATATTTGAATAACTTGATGTATTGGCACCGCCAGTGAAACCAAGCGACAAATGATCTGAGAGGCTCTTTACTATGAGAGCGCTAAGTTCTACGACGACTCAAGCTTTCGTATACTGAGTCATCGATAGTGTAGGCATCATAATCATCATTCAAGCAAAGGTCAAAGCTGAGTTTCCAATCCTCAGTCACTCGCTTGGCATTGAGGTGTTCATGATAATTCTGCCCCTCATAGGATGACTCGCCATTCAGCCAGGCATCAAAATTGATCCGGAACACCCAATAGTTCCATTTGTCTGAGGGTTGTTCGAGTTCACCCTCCTGTTCAAATGAGATGTCTAGACTTTCTGCCAGGGGTGTTTTAATGAGATATCGGAATAGACCGTGCTTTAATCGTTTGACAATTTCTTCACGTATTTCATCCCAAGTGGCGTTTTGTTCAGTATTGAAGGTCAGAGTATCCTGCATCCCACTAAAGGCATCATATCCCTCCAGTGTTAGCTCATAGGCTCGTCCCCCACTACCGGTGGATTCTCTGGTGAGCATGATGAATACATTGGACTCGGTACGATCGATAACATAGTTGACAAAATTGATCTCGGTCCGGATGTAGTTCATGTCGCAGAAGCTGCAATCGATATAGATGTTGGGAGCATCGTCTTTGGTGACGTTAGTGGAGTCCAGAGAATTGGGGGAAACCGTGGTCGATAAGATCAAGAGAGTAATAAAACTGTATTTCAACATATAACGCGTCCTTAACATGCACTCACTAACTGTGAGCTGAGCAATTCTGATCGAGATAGATGCCCTGAAAGGTTATTTAAGATACATCATCTTAATCACACTGGAACAACTACCTGTGTCAAGCTATGCAAAATACAGACCAGCATGGACTGCTATCGTAGAGATTTAGCGACTCTCCCCCGGATAGATTAAACCACCATCCGAACGAATTTTATCCATGACTTCCATAATTTGAATCGTCTCATCAAGGGGCATAAGTGGATGCTCAATTCTCGCCTTATCCAACATATTCATGACAGCCTGTGCTTCATATTGATAGGCATTACCGGCATAAGGGGTCTGGATTATCTGTGGCTCTTGTCCGTTGATATGCAAAGACAGTTTCTCAGGTCGGGGTATGATTCCATTAATTTCCAGGTATCCTTTGGATCCAATCAGTCTAGGATTGGTGTTTGACGTAAATCTGCTGGAGCATCCAAGTTCAGCACTTGCTCCATTGTTATAGCTAAAATTCATGGATACCTGGTCATCAACAACTGTCTCACACAGATGCATGCTGCTCTCTATACTTTCAGGTTTCCCAAAAAATAGAAAGGACAGGGCAATGGGATAAACGCCGAGGTCCAGCAATGCACCACCTGCGAGGTGCGGATTAAATAATCTATGCTCAGGATCAAATTCCATTTTAAATGAAAGATCGGCCTTTAGCGTTTGAGGTTCACCCAGTTGACCTGAATCTATGATCTCTCTTGCAACGGAATACCAGGGCTGAAAACGATTCCACATCGCTTCCATCAAAAAGAGTTTCTTTTCTCGGGCTAAAGCAACCATCTCCCTGGATTGGGTGGCATTAATTGCAAATGATTTTTCGCATAATACATGTTTCCCAGCGTTTAAAGCATCAATGACATTCCAGTGGTGAATATTATGTGGTGTTCCAACATACACAATATCTACATCAGGATCTTTGTATAGTTCTTCATAACTAGCATAAGCACCAGGGATTGACCACTTTTCTGAAAAATTATTGGCGGTTTCCTGAGAACGTGATCCTACTGCTAGCACCTCTGCATTTTCCAGCGTTTTCAGAGCTTCAACAAAATGATTGGCGATATTTCCGGTGCTGATAATCCCCCATCTGTATTTATTGGACATCAGCAACTCCTTTTGGTTTTAGCACATGCATGCAACAAATATAATCAAAACCGTTGAAACGGTTAGTCTCGTCAAAAAGGTGCTTTGCCACCTGACTGAAGTCAGGTGTTAACGAGATTCTATTACCATATTTTCTCATTATCACCCAACTTCAGTTGGGTGATAAGAAAGCTGACTGATAAAGAAAAGCCGTTTTAACGGTTTTTCAGGAAACGGAGATTTGTACGCCCGGCAGGAGTCGAACCTGCGACCTTCGGTACCGGAAACCGACGCTCTATCCAGCTGAGCTACGGGCGCATATTGTAGAACTGAGGTCTTGTCCTCAGCATTTTCCTAAACTTTCAAATCCTCGTAGTGAAGCTGCCTGTCCGGCGTAGCCCAAGAGGCGAAGACGGAAGCTACGGGCGCGTGGTGTAGAACTAAGGTCTTAGCCTTAGTAAAATCCTTATTTCAATTCAAGGGACATTTCGACAGGCTCAATGTCCGGGAACTAAAGTATTGTCCACTTCAGCTATCACAATCTATTTCAGGCTGTTCTCCGCAGATTTAACCGTATTAGAGAGTAACATAGCGATCGTCATAGGACCCACCCCACCAGGAACCGGTGTGATCGCCGAAACTTTTTCAAGAACTGCCTGATAATCAACATCTCCAACCAGTCGATAGCCTCTTTCCTTACTGGCATCATCTACCCTGTTGATACCCACATCAATCACAACAGCACCGTCCTTCACCATATCTGCCCCAATGAATTCTGGAGCACCAGCAGCCGCGATGAGAATATCAGCTTGCCTAGTATGAATAGACATATCAGGTGTGCGGGTATGAACCAGAGTGACCGTAGCATTTCCAAGAGCTCGCTTCTGGATCATGAGGTTTGCCATAGGCTTCCCCACAATGTTGGATCGTCCTACCACAACGACATGCTTACCTTCAGTTTCAATATTGTAATATTTGATGATCTCAAGAATACCAGCCGGTGTACAGGAAACAAAGCCTTCTAAACCTAAAACCAGTTTTCCAACATTTACCGGATGAAATCCATCCACATCCTTCTCTGGGTCGATAGCTTCAATTACTTTTTGAGAGTCAATTCCTTTGGGTAATGGTAACTGCACCAGAATTCCATGGACTTCAGAATCCTGATTCAAATCTTCAACTAGCGCCAGCAAATCATCCTCACTGGTCTCAGTAGGAAGTCTCAAAACCTGGGAATTAAACCCCAATTTTGCGCTCTGACGTTCTTTTGACCTCACATAGACCTGAGATGCTGGATCTTCACCCACTAGAACAGCAGTTAAACCTGGCTTCACCCCTTTTGGAAGGAGAGCAGCAATTCGTGATTCCAGGTCAGACTTAATCGCTTCTGATACCGGTTTCCCCCGAAGAACTAGTGGATCATTTTGCAATCGCAGTATTCCTTGATTCTCGAATGACCACAACCTTGATCTGACCAGGATAGGTCATTTCAGCTTCAATGCGACCGGCGATCTCCAGGCTCAAGCTCTGAGCTCTTGAATCATCAACCTTGTCGCTCTCAACCATGACACGCACTTCACGACCGGCCTGAATGGCGTATGATTTGGTTACCCCGTCAAAACCAGTGGCAATGCCCTCAAGATTCTTTAGCCGTTTGATATAACTCTCTAATGTATCACCACGGGCGCCACGTCTGGAACCACTAATTGCATCAGCTGATTGGACCAGCGCTGAGATAGGTCCTGTCATAGGAACTTCTTCATGGTGAGATTCAATGGCGTTTATCACAGCATCTGGTTCGCCAAATTTTCGCGCATACTCCCCGCCGATCAAGGCGTGAGTACCATCCGTATTTCGGTCAATGGCTTTTCCAAGATCATGGAGGAATCCAGCTCGTCTGGCCATAACACCATCCAAATCAAGTTCTGCTGCCATAAGGCCTGTTAACCAACCCACTTCGATACTGTGTTTTAAAATATTTTGTCCATAACTGGTTCTGTATTTGAGACGACCAATTAGTTTCATAATCTGGGCATGGAAGACAGGTAAATGCAATTCAGCCAGCGCTTCTTCTGCGGCAACACGCATCTCTTCATCCACATCTTTGGTGGCTTTGGCGATCATTTCCTCAATACGGGATGGATGAATACGACCATCCTGAACCAGAGCGGTTAGGGCAACCCTGGCAATTTCCCGACGAACGGGATCAAAACCCGATAGGACAACAGCCTCCGGTGTATCATCAACGATTAGCTCCACACCAGTCAATTGTTCAAAGGTCCGTATGTTTCTTCCTTCACGACCAATTACGCGACCCTTCATTTGGTCTGAAGGTAATTCTACAACAGATACCGTTGATTCAGCCGTATGATCCGCAGCTGAACGCTGAATTGCGGAGATGACGATCTTATTGGCTTCCTTGTTGGCATTTGTAACAGCCGTCTCACGGATTTGTTTTGTGAGTTGTGCTGCTTCAGACTCAGCCACTTCTTTGAGGTTCTCAATTAAGGATCGTTTTGCCTCATCCTGGGTCATCTGGGCGATCTTTTCAAGGACCTGATTCTCTTGCTGAACCAACTCATCGTAATGAGCCTTCTTTTCACTCAGCTCTGTTAGCTTTTGGGAGACCTGGGCCTCGGTCTTTCTGATCTCAACTTCTTTGCGATCCAGGGCTTCAGATTTATTATCCAGTTTGTTCTCACGACTTGAGATATTTCGTTGGGATTCCTGAACTTCCTGAAATTTAATTTTTACTTCATCATCAGCTTTCATGATGATTTTGCGGGCTTCGCCTTTGGCATCCAACTCGGTTTCTTTAATAAGAGATTGGGCTTCTTTTTCGGCGCTAGATACTATTTGTTCTGCCAGGTTTCCGGCAGCTCTAGTTTTCATTTTGTAAGAATATGCGACGAGGGGTATTGCGACAGCAAATCCCACAATTACAGCAATGAGCGGGATAAAGGAGGATAAATCCATAGGTCTAACCTTTCATATATAATGAAGACCTCTGGAAATTCTGTACCTGTAAACAGGAAATGGGTGTGGGTACACCCCTAAGCGGTATTCGACACCTTAAGTGCTAAGTGTTTCATCAATGAGTTCAGTGAGCGCTTGTACACGCTCTTCAAAACGACTTTCGATTCTATCTTTGTCTTGACGGGTTGAAAATAGTTCATCCGTAATATTCATCCCAGCCAAAATGGCTACCTTGCCCTCTTCTTGCGCGGCGTTGGCACCCTCTTCAACTTCTCTCATTTTCATATCGACGTAACTTGCGACACCACTAATATAACTTGAATCAGCCTTACCTTTGATAGTGTAAGACTTACCGTATATAGTTACTTGTACTGTGTTATTATCTAATGGGTCCATTACTTCGTTCACTTATTCATTATGCACATAGGCTAGAAACCGCGTTACAAAACTTCCAACTCCGCATCGATCATATCTATCATACTATTGAGCTTGCCACGAACGGCGTCAAGATTTCCTACAGTGCCATCTGAGGGTCGTTCCATGATCTGATTACGAAGGGAAAGGTTTTCTTTTTTTAATAAGCTAACATGGGCAACAAGCAATCTTACCTTGTCTTCAAACTTACTTAGGATCTCATCAATCACTATATTGCCTCTCTTAATGTAGCGTTGTACGCGTCTTCCAATCCTCTGAGAATCCGCTTGAAATCCTTATCGATTTCTTTTTCAGTAAGCGTTCTCTTTTGATTTTGAAAAACCAGTCTAAATGTAAAGCTTTTTTTGCCACTTGCAATAGATTTTCCTTCATAGATATCGTATAAGCGGCTATATATTAAGTACTTACCAGCATTTTGCTTGATAAGTTTATCTAATTCTGAGTAATTGATATGGGCATCAACCAGTATTGATAAATCGCGTTCCACACTGGGAAAAGCGGCAACTTTCTCATACTTGATCTTCCGTGTAGCACCCAAATTATTGGGGATAAGTATCTCAGCATAGATGCCTGGAAGATTGGTATTTTTATCACCCTGCTCTTGAAGATCACAAAGAATACCCAACCTTTGTTCTCCTAGCATTACGTCCAGACTTGCACCAAACAGGGCATGTTCCTTACTCTGAAAAGTGATTATCTCACCAAATAGGTCTGCAAATAATGAAGCAAGTACACCCTTCATCTGATAGATATTAGCTGGGACAACTTCTTGTGACCATTGTTTGACCTGTAACTCACCTGAAATAAATATTGCCAAATGAGTTCGCTCTAAGGCACCTGTATCAATATTAGCATCTGCTGTACTGATCTGACCCAGTTCAAATAATCTTAGATCGGATTGACGTCGGTTCAGATTGTATTCAGCAGCTTTGACAATACCGCCCAGTAAAGAAGTCCGAATGGAAGCCATATCACGTGATAGTGGATTCGCCAACATAAGCGGCTCTTCATCACCAAACACCTCGGGATGGTCATCAACTTTAACGAGACTGTTCCCGTAGATCTGATTAAACCCGGTAGCTGCCAGATGATCAATAATCTTTTCCCGCATGGTATCTGGAGTTGCTGCACTCATTTTGTTAGTGATCATGAAATGTTCCGGGATGGGAATATTATCATAACCATGGATACGGCCAATTTCTTCGACAATATCAATTTCACGCGTCAGATCCGGTCTGAAAGTAGGAATGCTTAGCTGATATTTCCCAGCTTCGATCTCCTGGCTCGACATACCTAAGCCATGAATGATTTGAACCATCTCAGCAGCACTGATCTGAGTTCCTAAAATTTTATTACAGCGTTCAACTCTGAATTCAAACTCATGAGGTTTGATCACTTCAGGATAGACATCAACCTGACCTTTGGGAATCTCACCACCGGCAAGATCAACGATCATCCCAGCTAAGCGGTCCAAAGCATATGGGACACCATTTGGATCAGCACCGCGTTCAAAACGATGACTGGCATCAGTCGCCAATTGTAGCTTCCGAGCGCCTCTACGTACGGTTACAGGCTCAAAATAAGCACTTTCCAACAAGAGATCAGTTGTATCATCTTTAACTTCTGAATTTTCGCCACCCATAACACCGGCAACAGCCACAGGTTTTTTACCATCGCAGATTAAAAGGACATCATTATCAAGTTCGCGCTCTTTACCATCTAGAGTAGTGATCTTTTCTTTATTCTCTGCCATGCGGACGATAATCTTATCATCTTCAACATAGCGTAAATCGAATGTATGTAAGGGATGGCCAGTTTCCATAAGGACATAGTTGGCAGCATCCACAACATTATTAATGGACCGAATCCCAGCCGCTTGCAAACGTTGGCGCAACCAGGCAGGTGATTCAGCTATTTTGACACCCTTAACCAATCTTGCAGCATAGCGCGGACAAGCCTGAGTGTCCTTGATCTCAACTGAAACAAGATCTGAAGTGGCTTCACTGGATTCAGTGAGTTTAACCTGGGGAGTATGAATCGTTTTCCTTAATATGGCACCTAGGTCACGAGCTACTCCGATATGACCCAAAGCATCGGAACGATCTGGAGTCAGATCCAATTCTAGGGTAACATCATCTCCGGATAAATAATTGGCGATGTCGATTCCCAATGTGGCATCGTCATCAAGGACCATGATTCCAGAATGTTCGTCAGAAATCTCTAATTCGCGTTCAGAACAGATCATTCCATGAGAAACAACGCCGCGTAGCTTGGCTTTTTTGATGGTCAAGCCAGCAGGAAATGTGGTACCAATGGTGGCAACTGGCACTTTTTGGCCGGCCGCTACATTTGGAGCGCCACAAATGATCTGATGTTCTTCCCCATCACCTAGATCAACCATACAGACACTTAATTTGTCAGCATCGGGATGTTTTTCTTTTGAGATAATCGAGCCCACTTTGATGGACTTGAAGAATTCAGGAAATTGATTAACAATATTAGCTTCAAGCCCGGCAGCAGTCAGTTTTTCTGCTACCTCAATGGGACTTAGATCAATATCAATATATTCTTTGAGCCAGTTGAAGGAAATATTCATCAATTTATCCTATTTAAGTCTTTGCGAGTGTAGCGAAGCAATCTCGGACTTGGGATCGCCGCGGTCATACTTCCCTCGCGAAGACACCAAAGATTATTTCTAGTATTTTGGACGACCATTTTCAAACTCAGTGTTCTCTGTATTCTCTGTGGTTAATGCTTTTAAAACTGTTTTAGAAATCGGACATCGTTCTCGAAGAACAACCGAATATCATCGATTCCATATTTGAGCATGGCAATTCTTTCAATACCCATTCCAAATGCATATCCTGTGTATTTCTCAGAATCATAACCCACTGATTCAAATACATTTGGATCAACCATTCCACAACCCAGAATTTCCAGCCAACCCGTCTGTTTACAGACACGACAGCCTTTACCACCACAAAGAAAACAAGTGACATCAACTTCATTACTAGGCTCAGTAAAAGGGAAAAAACTCGGGCGGAAACGTAATTTTACATCAGCACCAAAGTATTCACGACAAAACAACTCAATTGTCGCCTTGAGTTCACCATGAGTAACATTTTTATCAACATAAAGCCCCTCAACTTGATGAAATAGACAATAATGTCCAGCATCAATAGCTTCATTGCGATACACGCGACCTGGCATAATTGAACGAAGCGGTGGTTTTTCATCCAGCATCAAACGGATTTGAACAGGTGAGGTATGGGTTCGTAACACAGAGCCATTATTCAGGAAAAAAGTATCCTGCATATCACGGGCTGGATGTTCCGGAGGAAAATTCAAAGCATCAAAATTGCGCCATTGGGTTTCGATTTCAGGACCTTCGGCCACAGAAAATCCCAAACGGTGAAAAATATGCTTAATATCTCTCAAGGTCTGCTCAAGGGGATGTAGCGTTCCTCTCTGGTACTCTACACCTGGTAAACTCATATCTATACCAGAGGATTCTCCGGTTTGAGATGATCCTTGTGAGAGCAAGTCATCGATGGTATCCTGAACTTCCTGCTTCAGAATATTAACCAGGCCACCAAACTCACCCTTACGGGCAGGTTCAACATCCCTGATCTGTTTGAAGAGGTCATTCAATATCCCCTTACGACCAAGATATTCTTGTTTGATCCGCTCTAAATCAGAAAGCGCTGGACTTGATGCCAACGCTTGCTTGAATTCTGAACGTAACTCGTCGACTTTCTTAAAAAGCGACATGCGCGATCCTAACTCTGGTTTTTTATGTGTCCAGGATATCTGATATCATGGACAACACACTTAAATAGGTTTTGCCTATTTAGCTTTTGCGACAATCGCAGAAAATCCAGCAGGATCAGTAACAGCGATCTCTGCCAACATCTTACGATTGAGTTCAATACTGCTCTTACTCAAACCATGTATCAATTTAGAATAACTTGTGCCATTCAAACGAGCAGCTGCGTTGATTCTAGCGATCCACAAGCGGCGAAATTGACGTTTACGATCTTTACGATCCCGGTAGGCATATGCCCAGGCGCGTTCAACTGTTTCACGAGCTGTTCTGTACAGACGTGAACGAGCACCATAGTACCCTTTGGCAGCTTTTAGATATTTTTTGTGCCGTCTTTTACGGGCGACGGAACTACTTGATTTTGGCATTTCTAACTCCTAGAACTTAAGCGCTAATGGCTTTTTTCACTTTAGCAGCATCACCACCGGATAATAGACCGGATTTACGCAATTTTCTCTTCTGCTTCTGTGATTTGTTGTTTTGCATGTGACTGGTGAAAGCCTTACTTCTTTTAACTTTACCTTTACCGGTCAGTTTGAAGCGCTTTTTAGCAGCACGATTTGATTTCATTTTGGGCATGTTTAGTTACCTCCCTTTTTCAAGGTGACTACAGTCGTCATAAAACGACCTTCCATAGTCGGCTTATAGTCCATGTGAACATCCTCTCCTAAATGTAACATGATCTTGTCCATCAGGATTGGGCCACGATCAAGATAAGCCATTTCACGGCCGCGAAACATGATCGTAATTTTCACTCTATCTCCGTCATCCAAGAACTCTCGTGCTTTGGAAACCTTGGTCTTGAGATCGTGATCTTCAATATTAGGTCTGAAACGCACTTCTTTATTCTGAATAACTTTCTGTTTTTTCTTTGCTTCTTTAGCTTTTTTAGCTTTTTCGTACTTGAACTTGCTATAGTCCATTAATTTGCATACAGGTGGTTTTGAGTTTGGAGATACCTCAACCAGATCTAGTTCAGCGTCATCTGCTCGGTCCAGGGCGTCCGCGACGGAGACAACTCCGGCTTGTTCCCCATTTTCATCCACGAGTCTTACCTCGGGCACGTCAATTTCCTCATTGATGCGGAGTTCTTCTTCCTTAGCATAAACTTTATATTTTTTGATCTGTTCTCTCCCTTATTTCACCTAAAAGACGTTCGCTCACTTCAGCAAGGTCTTGGCTTCCAATATCACCGGAACCATGACGACGAACACTAACTTTCTTCTCTTCAACCTCTCGGTCGCCTAGAATAAACATATATGGTATCTTTTCCAACTCAGCTTGACGAATTTTTTGACCAATTTTATCATTTTTCAAATTGACCTCAACTCTGATACCAGCAGCTTTTAACGCTTTAACGATTCCCAGAGCATATTCTTCATGTCGATCTGCGATAGGAATCACTTTAACCTGAACTGGAGCCAACCAGACGGGCATTCTAGCAGCATAATTCTCGATAAGAATTCCCATAAATCGTTCCAGGCTTCCTACAATAGCCCTGTGGATCATGACCGGTTGATGATCTTTACCATCTTCTCCGGTGTAAATTAGCCCAAAGCGTTCAGGCATGGAAAAGTCTAACTGAACCGTACCGCACTGCCAGCTGCGATTCAAGGAATCTTTAATATGAATATCGATTTTGGGCCCATAAAAGGCGCCATCACCGGGATTTAACTGGTAATCGATCTCTCTCGTCTTCAGCACGCTCTCCAGAGCAGCTTCAGATTTATCCCAAACCTCATGAGAACCGATTGATTTCTCAGGCTTAGTACTTAGCTCTACATGGATATTTTCAAATCCAAAGGTCCCATACACTTCATAAACCTGATCCAGGATATCCCCGAGTTCATTCAGGATTTGATCTTCAGTACAAAAAACATGTGCATCATCTTGGATAAAAGTACGTACGCGGAAGAGTCCATGAGTTACACCACTTTTTTCATGGCGGTGAACCCGACCAAACTCACTCATCTTGATGGGTAGATCACGATAGGAACGTGGTTCAGCACCATACACCAGGGTATGCCCTGGGCAATTCATGGGCTTGACGGCGAAATCACGATCATCAACTTTTGTGAAATACATGTTCTCACGATAATTGTCGTAATGACCGGACTGTTTCCACATTTCAGCACTTAAAATCAGAGGTGTATTGACCTCTTCGTACTGATGGAGCTGATTAGATTCTCGGACATAATCCAGAATCCCATTGTAGATGGTAGTGCCTTTAGCATGGAAAAATGCATTCGCCGGGGCATCATTATGAAAGCTGAACCATCCCAGTTCTTTACCAAGGCGACGGTGATCCCGTTTCTTGGCTTCTTCCAGGAGGTTTAAATATTTTTTCAGGGCTTTCTTATCCGGGAAGGCTGTTCCATAGATACGGGAAAGCATTTGATTCTTTTCATCACCACGCCAGTATGCCCCTGCTACACTAAGCAGTTTGAATGCACCGGCTCGTTTGGTGCTAGGAATATGGGGTCCACGACAGAGGTCAATAAATTCACCTTGTTCATAAGCGGAGATGACTTCACCCTCAGGTAATTCAGAGATGATCTCAACTTTGTAGGATTCATCCATGGCTTCAAAGCGCTGAATGGCTTCGTCTCTGGAGATTTCCAGACGTTTTACGGGCAGGTCTTCATCGACGATCTTCTGCATCTCAGCTTCAATTAGAAGCAATTGTTCATCACTAAAGGGTGTTTCGATATCGAAATCGTAATAAAAGCCATTTTCAATGGAAGGACCAATGGTCACTTTCACAGCGGGATAGAGCCGCTTTACGGCCTGAGCCATGATATGTGAGGTACTGTGAAGTAAAATCTCGTGGGCATCCTCGTCCGTTCTTTTGATAAAGACGATAGAGGCATCCTCAGTGAGGGCAGCTTCAAGATCAACCAGTTGATCATTGACCCGAGCAGCTATGAGTTGTTTCTCGAATTGAGGGCTTATTGCCTGGGCAATTTCAGACGCGCGAATACCTCTAGGCATTTCTTCGATTCGGCCATCTGGGTACGTGATCTGTATGTTTCCATTCGCGTTCATATCCTGTGGGCGATACTGGACTCGAACCAGTGACTCCTTGCATGTCAAGCAAGTACTCTAACCACCTGAGCTAATCGCCCCCACTCTTTCATCATTTCAGACCTAAAATTAGGCACAAAATAATGTTCTCACTCAACTAGACGTGAAAAAGCGTGCAAAACTAACAGACTACCCATGCCTGAGCAAGCAGATTTAGCATGTATTTTCTAATAAAATATAGGGGTTGGGGGTGGTTTAAAAATCAGATCTACTGGTAAATCAATGTATCACCTGGAGAGACGCAGTGCACTGCGTCTGTACTAGACGCCAGGTATGGGATTTACCTAAAGAACTATTGCCAAAATACCGTTTTAATCCCCTAGCCCCTAATCGTTTGCATAAAAGCGTCAGGTCGGCTACTTTCCCAAAGATTTTTAGAAAGGATATGATAGTGAACACAAATCGCACACAAAATATACAGAATGTAAAAGATTTTTATACCATGACATTTGTTGAGGGCAATCCAGCTGAGGCCGTTAAACAATTCGTTGGAGATGAATACATTCAACACAACCCCATAGTAGCTGATGGCAAAGAAGCGTTTATTGCCTATTTTAATGAAATGGCTGAGAAGTGGCCGGACAAACAAATCTATTTTGAGCGCAGTATTGCTGAGAATGACCTTGTAGTACTCCATTGCCGACAAGTCTGGCCCGGCGACAGTGATTACGCCACGATTGACATTTTTCGTCTGGGTGAGGATGGAAAAATTGTAGAACATTGGGATGTGATGCAAGAGGTACCAGCAACATCAAAGCACAACAACACCATGTTCTAGGAGTTAAAGCCAGTGCTTATTTATGGTAAACTGGAATCTACGCATACTCCAAGCTCGTCATCCTGCTTGTCAGTCGTAGCTCAAAGAGCAAAGACTGGAGTCGTCACACTGAGCTCGCCTGCCAAGTCGTAGCTCTTCGAGCGTAGACTGGTCGAAGTGCCTGTCGAAGGACAGAGCGATGATCACTCTACCTACATATCCCTTGAAATAAATTACAGATACGCTACATTGTGATAATATTCACAAAACCGTGGGGGAAATATGAATAGAAGAGATGCGAAATTAGCTGGTATATTAATTTTATTTACTGCTCTTTTATTGGGTTCCGGATGTGGCCTGCTCACAGAGGCGGATGATGATCACCAGGATACAGAGATTAATGAATTCGAGTTCAACGCATATCAAATATCTGGATGTAATAGTGATGGTCTATCAAAAGCTAGCGCGAGTGATTCATGTTTTGATTATAGCTTTGATGACACTTTAAAGATTGATTTTTGTCTCTGGGGAAACTGCTGTCCGGACTCTCAAAGATTTGTAACAGATTACAACATCAAATCAGACACGATTTTTATGACTGTACAAGATACAGCAATGGATGGATGCTGGTGTAATTGCAATTATACTGTTCATGTTGAATTCTCCGGACTACCAGGAGACAACTATCTGTTCTATTTTAATTATCCAGGGATGTACTTTGATGACTCTTTAAAGTACAGAGAACCTGTAATGAAATATTAAGTGAGAAAACCTGATAGGTAGAGCTCCCGTCACAAAAGAGTTACGCCGCAGAAGTCTCTGCCACCAAATCCAGGCTCAACCCTGCTTTGACCGGATACCAAGCACCCATGGGTGTATAAACCAAATAATTCCTAATTCGCAATTCGCAATTGAGGCGATATCCCTTGTCAAAAATAGTGAATGCTATAGATTATGATGATTTTCAAAATATCATGGGGGCAATATGAATGGAAGAGATGCAAAATTAGCTGGCATATTAATTTTATTTATTGCTCTTTTATTTGGATCGGGATGCAGCCTACTCACTGGGCCGGAGGATGAAGATGATTGTGATACTACATCAATCCCAGTGGATTCAACTGTCGTATATAAGCCCAATATTTATCTCTACCCGGATATCGAATCAGCAATATCTGTCAAACTCAACTTTCCCAATGGTGGCTATATCACTATATCTGATCCCGATTATGGTGATGGATGGAATGTCAATGTTAAACCCAATGGATTAATCGATGATGAGCATACTTACCTTTTCTATGAATGTAAAATACCCAATCTTTGTCAGCTTGAAGAAGGATGGGTTGTAGACCATGATAGCTTAAGCTCGTTTTTTTCGTCTGAACTTGAATCACTTTTGTTTCGAGAACAAGAGATAGCAGATTTTATCGAATATTGGATACCGATTTTGATTGAAAATGATACCTACGCCATCTACCCTCAATATTCCGGAGACATTGAACAGATGGTGACGATAGAGTGTGATATTTCACCGAACTCTATGAACAGAGTGTGGTATTATGTTAGGGAGTACTCTGAGGATGAAGACAGTCTATCTCTCCCCTCACCAAAGACCTTCGAGAGAAATGGTTTTCACATCATGGAATGGGGTGTGATTTTATAGTCCTATCTAAATAGCTCCAGATCAGTCTTCAGTCGTCTCCGCCACCAGATCCAGACTCAAACCTGCCTTAACCAGATACCAGGCACCCAATCGAGTAATTCATGAGGCCGAAACATGGATCAAGCTGAGTCCGTGTCTCGGTGAATGATCACTAAACTTCAATATTTTTATCTGAACTAGAAATAAAAATGCTAACGACCACAGCATGGTCGTTAGCATTCACTACAATCAATTTTGAATGATACTTGTTACAGTGCCAAACAGGCCTTTACCTTGCTCTCACCCAGCTGAGGAGGGTGTGCGACGATATTAATCCGTGTGACATTTGTAATTGTATTTGTTGCTTCATCCAGAGTACCCCACACAAATACCGTTGGACAACTGGAGGCCGAGGGATTATGTTGATATTGAATATTCAGGAGACACTGAGCTTCTTCCCAAGTAATGGTTTTGGCGAATGAACCTTTGCTTCTATCCACAAACCCAAATATGGTACTGGCCCCACCTGTGATTGTAACACGATTTCCACTACCCCAGGGATTAAAAAAATCAACTATTTGCCAATTCCCATAGTTGCCTGTCGCTGCACTTGTTACCGTGGGATGTGGATACCAATAGCTTCCACCGTCCAGAACGGTCTTCTGAGCAATAAGTGAAAAGGAAAAACCAAAAATTAGAATAAAACCGATAACAATCTTTCGATTATACATACGTAACTCCTTAATGTGTGCTTAAGCGTTTGAATTGATAATATCAGAAGATAATTATTATCATATTTAAATCAATATCTAATGAAAACTCTTTATGGTGACTACCGCGAAAGCGACACTACTATACACTCTCCATCCAAAGACATCCTTGAATTCCTAATTCGTAATTCGTAATTAAAGTGATATCTCTTGAAATAATAGACAGATACACTACATTGTAGTACTATTCACAAAATTGATGGGGGTCAATGATCAAAACACTTTTACACACTTTAGAATTATTTACTATAGATTCATCTTATACGGACTGTATAACAAGGCACAATAAAACTATACCTCTGTATAAACCTCTATCATAGGGAGTTACATGAATAGCACAAGAATTTTATCAAGCATAAACGACAAACTGGTCATCTTATCCAGACCGTATAAGCATTGTTAGGTAGACAGATTATGATGACAGTAGATCAATTCGAACAATTATTATCACTAGGTAGAGAACAATTCGCTGTTGAATTTAAATCTCCAGGAAAGAGAACGGAAAAACGATTGTTAGCTCAGGTCATTCGAGCATGTATAGGAATGTCGAATATTCGCGATGGTGGACAAGTAATAATAGGGGTAATTGAGGAAGGTGAGAAACTAATTCCTAGAGGTTTAAATTATGATGAACTGTCCACATGGAAATTTAGCGATGTGGCTGACTCTATCCATCCCTATGTAGATCCTGGTATTGTTTTCGATTTAGATGTGTTTACATATAAAGAAAAGCAATTTATCGAAATTCTGGTTCATGAATTTGTCGATACTCCCATCATCTGCATTCGCCCGTTTCAAGATGTATTGATTAATGGCCAGTGTTATGTTAGAACTCGTCGTAAACCAGAAACAATACCTCCTCCATCACATGCCGAGATGAGGGACTTGCTAGAATTAGCTTCTGATAAGGAGGTTAAGAAATATCTCATGCGTATGGACAGAATAGGGTTTGCGACAAAATTCATTGGCGCTGAGGATAAACCCGAAGATGGTAGGACTAACCCTTATGACAACGAGTTGGAGCAGCTATGAGTAAGTCAAATAGTGACTCCATTATACAGCAAATAACAGGTCAACCACACTGGGAACTTAGTTATAGACCTGATACTTTTGTAAAAGACCGAATTCCTTTATCAGAATGTGTCAACTTAGTTGAAAAAAATGAAGTCCATCTTCGTGGCTGGCCATTTCCGTATGCAAGGGAAAACCATGCAGCCAGGTCAACAAAAGAATCTTCTATCGGTTCATGGATAGAGTTCAGAAGCCATATTGAATACTGGAGAATGTTTCAGAGCGGACAGTTCTATTATGCGAGTACAATAAGAGAGACTGTAGATTCTGAATGGGATAGAGAGATTAAATCAGCCATGAGCAATCATCTTGAAGTGAGGGGCGTAGATATTAAAACCATTCCAGGATTCATATCTATTATTAACACTATATATTCAATTTCTGAGTACATTGAATTTCTTTCTCGCATAACCCAAAAAATGAAAATTGCGGACAATATTACCATAAAAGTAGGTCTTAGCCGGGTCCAAGGTTTTGCTCTCGGGGCTGATAAAGACAGAGCCTGGATGAGTCTTTGCCAAACTGATGAGGTCAATTTGGAGAGGTCGATTACACACTCTGCGATCAATTTAATTTCTAATACACAAGAGATTTCGTTAAAAATGGTTATTTGGTTTTTCGAGAGATTCGGATGGTTAGAACCAAATATTGATGCCATTAAAGAAGATCAACGAAAATTTCTTGCAAAAATAATGTGAAATGGACAGGATCCGCTACCTAACAACGGCTTAGAGCTGACCCACATGCAGGGGAGTGCTAAACAATGATGATGTGGAAGGAAACAGTGAAACTACAAAGCGATGCTTTCCCAGGAAGCAGCTCAAGCCGAGCAGGTTAGCCTTCCTCTTCTGCCTCCGCCACCAGATCCAAGCTCAAGCCTGCCTTAACCAGATACCAGGCACCCAGTGGTGTATAGATCAGATAATTCATGAGATGTAGAACAATTGCAAACGCTCTGGCAGCATCATTGTCCAGACTAAATAGTGCCAGGGCAGCCAATACAGCACCGTGGTAGGTTCCCACATATCCGGGAGCAGCTGGAATAGAGAGTGAGAAGGTCGTAAAGATGGTCAATATTACAGCTACTTCCAGGAGCTCTAGAGCACTCAATCCAAATCCAAAGGCCAGCAATGCCAAGAAGGTGATGAGTAAATAGATGCCCCACAGAGTCAGCGTTTGTGCAATGACATGAAATGGTTTTGGCATGCGCCAGAGGGTTTCTAGCCCTTTAAATACTGAGACTAGATGATCCGCTCGTTTTGGATGGCCCGACTCTCTCATTTTATTCGCCCAGCGCTCAACTTTACTAAAATATTTATCGTGGTGCTTATTCATCCAGAACCCCAGACCAACAGCAATAATCACTATTGCCAGTGCGAGACTGGATAACAACCTGGCAGCTTCAAATGAAGGAAAGATGGAACCGTAGAGCCCTGCCAATATCAGAAATGATACCATATCAAGCCCCCGCTCAACCACCACTGAAGCTCCTACCCCACTGACCTTCATATCGTGGCGCTTCGCTACCACTACAGCGCGTAAAGCCTCTCCTAACTTAAAGGGAAGCACATTATTACCCATGTAACCCATCATGGTCGCTTCAAATAAGTGAGTACGCCGCACCGCTTTTTGAGGAAGCAGGAGAATCCTCCAGCGGGCTGCTCGAATGACATTACTAAACACCAGTAGGCCGGCTCCAATCAGCAATATCCAATAGTTAACTGAACCCAGAGCTGCCCAGAAGGGCTCCCACTCCAGATCTTTAAATGAAAACCAGACCAGGCCGATACTCACGGCAATGGAAACGATAAATTTTATAGGGTGTTCTTTGACAATGGTTGTGATTTGCATTGCTACTTCCTAAGATCCGCCACCTGATAGTGGAGATATTCCTGATCAACATCGGGGAGTGAAAAATCATCAAATTCAGCTCGGTATTTGAGTGAAATATTATATTTGTTTCCATCGTAATCAACCAGGATCATCTTTTTAAGATCCTCTGATTCATCCACCACCACTGAAAGACTTTCCCAGTCAGAGAAATCACCTACGAATTTAAAATCCAATTGGTGAAGACCCTCTCCCACACTCTTTTTTCGTTTAAAGCGAGCGTCTTTTAGGTCGCCACCTACAAAAAGTTGCCTGATGAGAGCATCAGGAGTGGCATTTTCATATAATATTTGAGCTCGTGAATGATTGATGGTTACCATCTCATGCTCAGTGACATATATTTCCATCCCAAAACCAGCCAGATCTAAATGAAAATTCCGACCGGCTTTAATGTCCATACGAAATGCAATGGAGTCGTTAGCGTGTAAAAATCGCCAATCGATGACCTGCTGGATTTCCAAGCTAGTGGATTCCATATTCATAAAGTGATTGATGACGCCGGTGAGTTCTTTGGGTGTGGCGGCAAATGACTGAGACGCAATTATCAAGAGAACGAGGGCATTAATGCGAAATATTTTTATCATTTTGGAATATACCTTAAACGTCTTCGCGAGGGAAGCATGACCGTGGCGATCTCAAATCCGAGATTGCTTCGTCGCTTACGCTCCTCGCAAAGACCTGAAGGGTTTTTCCCTATCCCTCGACTCCGCTCGGGATGACGAATTCGTGTTCTGCGAGTTACAGTATTAATCATCAAGGATATCTTTATCAAAGGAGGGGTTTTCTAGGACTTCCGGTCCAACCAGGACTTCACGGGCTTTGCTGCCTGTATTAGGCCCTACCACTCCGGCTAATTCAAGTTCATCAATCAATCGACCGGCACGGGCATAACCCACACGCAGGCGTCTTTGAATCATACTGACTGAACCTTGCTGATGGAGAACGACCAAACGATAAGCTTCATCAAAAAGGACATCTCTTTCACCATCCCCTGTACTACCGGCAATAGTTGGATCTGGTTCTTCAACGATTCCAGGCAACAACTCTTCTTCAGGCTTAGGTTGTTCTTCGATATGGTCCAGGACATCTTCGATCTCTTCCAGGGTCACAAAAGCATTGTGAAGTCGCACAGGAGCAGGGGCACCTGGTGCCAGAAATAGCATATCACCTCGACCCAGTAGCTTTTCAGCTCCATTTTGATCAAGAATTGTTCGGGAGTCATTCTTTTGAGCAACCTTAAAGGAGATACGAGTTGGGAAGTTGGCCTTGATCACACCAGTAATAACATCAACTGAAGGTCGCTGGGTGGCAATCACAAGGTGAATACCAACAGCGCGTGCCATCTGTGCCAATCGAGCAATGGGTTCTTCGATTTCCTTACCTGCGGTGATCATCAGATCAGCCAACTCATCCACCAGCACAACGATATATGGCAGCGGATTGTAACCATCTTTCCCGGTTGCACGCTCATTATACTGATCAATATTTCTCACGGTCTTCTTGGATAGCAGATCATAGCGCTTCTCCATCTCAAGTTCAGCTGAGCGTAGTGCGTGAATGGCGTTTTTTGGCGTTGTGATCACATATTCATCTATGGACTCACTGGTGATCAAATGATAGCCTTGTAGCCGCTTATAGGTGGATAATTCCAGCTTCTTGGGATCGATCATAATGAATTTGACCTGATCTGGTCGGGCTCTATATAAAATTGAGGTAATAATGGTATTGATGCAGACCGATTTTCCTGCTCCTGTTGCTCCGGCAACTAACAAGTGAGGCATTTTTGCCAGATCGGCCACAAAGATCTCACCAGCTGTGGTTTTACCCAGAGCGATGGTTAGAACTGAGCTCGCTTCCGAGAATTTGGGAGAATTGATACCACTCTTAAAATAGACGATCTCAGGTTCATCGTTGGGTAATTCAATACCCACAGAATTTTTACCGGGAATAGGCGCAATAATTCGCACACTCTGAGCTTCCATGACCCGAGCAATATCATCAGACAAGCTAGCGATCTTGGCAACTCGAATACCTGGACCCGGTTCAACCTCATAGCGTGTGATAACCGGACCGGGAGCAATGTTAGTGACGCGTCCCTCTACACCGAAGGTCTCAAGGGTCTGAATCAATATTTCAGCTTTTTGTAAAAGAATTTCTTTGGATTGCTCCACACCGACGGGTGGTGGTTCAGCCAGCAGATCAACAGATGGCAGCTTATATTCTCGTTTTGGAACCCGGTCTTGAGTCTCGTCGTAATCCACTTCATCTTCAATGATTGCATCTTCAATCTCAATTTCGTTGGGTTTGAGAATGGTTTGTGCTGCAGATCCGAGATTTTTAGGAAGCTGTTCTTCCTGTTGGATCGGTGGTGGTTTGGATTTCGGTTCTTCTCTCGCAGGTATTGGAGGAACCACAGGACCACTTTTAGCAATAGGTTCTTCCTCCCTTTGAATAGGAGCCTTTGATCGCTCCTTCAAGTCTTTGGCTTTGGCTTTTTTCTTGGCTTGGAGATGTAGTTTGTTCCTAATTAGGGATATCTGATCTTCAATCCAACCGTTAAGGCTCCTGAATGAAAACCCTCTCCAGGCCTGAATGGTTACCACTGCAATAGCCAGCAGAATCAATAGCGATCCGGCAAAACCCAGAAAGTCAGTCAGTAGTTGGGCAATATTGACGGAGAGATAACCGGCGTGTCGATAGATCTGATCACTAGCCATTCCCACTCGATCAGCAATCAAGGTAAACAAGGTGATCAATATTAGACTTGTGGATAGGCTATATCCAGAAAAACGAAATAGAGGTTGAAACTCTTTCTCCGCAAAAACGGCATATCCCCAAAAGACGATGAGTAAGCCAATGATCAGGGATCCCCAACCGATGAGCAGTTTGAATAGCACATATGAAATCAGAATACCGACATAACCCATCCAGTTATGGAAGTGGACGCCGGGCATAATACTGAGTTCTTCAGTCGGTTCGTGACTGATCAAACTGAGTAATACAAAAACACCCACTACGATGGTGAGGATTCCTAGTATTTCTTTACTTTTTTCTGCTAGATCGATGGTCTTTTTTCTTTTAGCCATATGCTCAATCAGTTCTTTTTGTTTATAAACGGAGGTTTCACGATGACGATGCCAATCCGCCGTCCGCGAACATCCAGTTGTAATTCAGTATTGACCTTGTGGTGAGGTTTGTCAACGTAGGCCAATCCGATTCCGTGTTTCAGGCTAGGACTTTGGCCGCCACTAGTAACCACACCCACTTTATCGTCCCCATTGAAAATTTCATATCCATTACGCGGTAAGCCACGATCTGTCACTTTGAATGCCACCAGAAAACGATTCAAGCCAGCTTCTTTTTGCTTCACCAACGCGTCTCTACCCAGAAAGTCTTCATGGTTTAGATCAACTGCCCATCCAATACGGGCTTCCAGTGGAGTTGTAGTCTCGTTAATATCATTGCCGTAGAGACAATATTTCATTTCAAGACGTAAGGTATCTCTGGCACCGAGACCGACGGGTGCAAGATCGAATTCCTCACCGGCAGCTATGAGCGCCTTCCATAGTTTTTCTGAATCGGCAGGATCATGGTATAATTCATAACCAAGCTCTCCTGTATAGCCTGTTCGGGAAATAATCATGGTTAAGCCCTCCACGGTACCGATCCCAAAATGATAGAATTCCAGGGCGTTCAAATTGGCAGAGGTCAGTTTGTCCAAAATCTTTTGTGATTGAGGTCCCTGAAGAGCAAGGAGAGCTATTTCATCGGAGGCATTTTGGAGTTCAACATCGAAGTTTTCTGCAATGGCCGAAAGATGGGCCCAATCCTTTTCCAAGTTTGAGGCATTGACCACAAGGAGAAAACGATCAGCAAAGCGATAGACCAGAATATCATCCACGATTCCGCCATCTTCGAGGCACATACAGGAATATTGCACCTGTCCTTTTTCCATCCCAGCAACATTATTGACTGTTGCATACTCAACAAACTCGAGGGCCTGCGGTCCGTTGACCCAGAATTCCCCCATATGGGAAACATCAAAGAGACCAGCCGCATTACGCACCTTTTGATGTTCAGCAATAATACCCTCGTATTGGATAGGCATTTCATAACCAGCAAATGGAACCATTTTGGCGTTTAGAGCTTTATGTATCGCATTAAAAGCAGTCAATTTCATACGGGCAATCCTTAGGCAAATTATACAGCTTTGAATCTAATGGGGATACGATCAGGTCAAAAAGGTTATTGAGTTTTTGGGTTATTGAGTTTGTGGGTTTCTGGGTTACTGTGTTCGAATGGGTCTTTCTGACACGAACGAAGTGAGGGGAAGAATCTCAAATCTTTAATTCAAATTCGCTCATATCCTTCGACAGGCACTTCGACGAGCTCAGTGTGACGACTCCAATCTTTACTCTTTGAGCTACGACTGACAGGCAGGATGACGAGCTTGGCGTGACAGCACGAGAAGTACACCAATAATAGTATTATCTACTTATGGAGGGTTTTCTTGATCAGTTGTTCTGTACTAAGCTCTGAATCGCTCTCTTTGATGATCTTGCGAATCTTTGCAAATACTTCGGAGCGAGCATATCCCAGGGCTTCAAGTGCCATAATAGCCTCATCCTCAATACTACTGCTGCCACCAAGGTTACTTGTGAGACCACCTGGTTCAGTACTGAGGCTGCCCTTTTCGATCTTAGGTTTCAGCTCTAAGATAATGCGTTTTGCGGTGGTAGGTCCAATTCCAGGTGTTTTGGTAATTGTCTTGGCATCCTCAGCCAGAATCCAGTTACTGATCTCCTCAGGTGTGCCTCCAGAGAGAATCGCCAAAGCAGCCTTAGGACCAATTTTAGATATGGCGATCAATCTAAAGAAGAACTCACGCTCATCCTTCTTACCAAAGCCATAGAGATCCAGAATATCTTCTCGTACATGCAAATAGGTATTGATGGTGACCTGCTCACCTACTGCTGGTAAGCGCTCATATGTGCTATGAGAAATCTTTAAGCTATATCCAATGCCGTTTGTCTCAATCACCAGATGATCTACTTGCTTACTTACTAATTTTCCTGAAATAAATTCGTACATCAGAACCTCGGCGTTATGAGTTTATGAGTTCGTGAGTTTCATGGGTTTAGGAGTTTTGATATTTTGTAGTTTAATCCATGACAAATGGCGATGGCTAATGCGTCTGATGCATCTAGCGTAACGGGGTCTTCCTTGAGCTTTAATAATCGTTTGACCATATATAAGACCTGTTCCTTGTCTGCTGCTCCATTTCCAGTAACCGCTGATTTCACTTTCCGGGCGGCATACTCATGGATGCTCAGATCAGCATGATGTCCGGCAACCATGGCAACGCCTCTTACATGCCCCATAAGTAAAGCTGTTTTGGCATTTTTGCCATAAAAGGCTTCCTCAATGGACAATACGTCAGGTTTGAAGGTCTTTATGGTTTCGTTGATGCCCGCATATAGCTGGGCCAGTTTTTCTGAAAGTGGATCAGTACTCTTAGTTTTGATCACTCCAGAATAGACCGATCGGAACTGGTTCCCATCATAATCCACGACCCCAACACCAAGGATTCTTAATCCGGGATCAATGCCTATGATGCGCAGGGTCTACTCCAATCCTTCCAGCATCTCGTCAGTGAAATCGACACTGGCAGATAATTTCTGCATGTCATCGTGATCATCTAGAATTTCCATGAGTTTAACTACCTGAGGTAGATCCTCAGTGCTTACCTCTGTGAAATTGTTGGGTATGTGTTGTAGCTGGGCTAGTTCAACGCTATAGCCAGCCTCTATGCACACTTCATTGACAGCATTTAAATCAGTGGCGGCAGTTAAGACCTCAAAATAGTCGCCTTCATTGCTCAGGTCCTCTGCACCACCTTCCAGCACAGCCATCATAAGTTCGTCTTCATCAACGCCTTCTGCAGGAATATGGAGGACGCCCTTGGTATCAAACATCCATGCAACAGCACCAGAGTTAGCTAAATTACCACCATTCTTACTTAACAAGTGTCTCAGCTCGGATACGGTTCGGTTCCGATTGTCTGTAGCCACTTCCATGATCAGAGCGACGCCGCCTGGAGCATAACCTTCATACACAATTTCTTCAATGGTCATGCCTTCAAGCTCACCGGTGCCCTTTTTAACAGCGCGCTCGATGTTGGCCATGGGCATGTTCGCTGCACGAGCAGTAGACATGGCTGTTCGGAGTCGTGGATTGGTAGCTTCATCGCCCCCACCGGCTCTGGATGCCATGGTTAATTCTTTTGCAAGACGAGTAAATACCTTGCCCCGTGCTGCATCTACGACAGCTTTTTTTCTCTTAATAGTTGACCATTTACTATGACCAGACATAATTCTCCCGTTCTAATTTTCTAGGGCTGGAGTATTCGCAGTCCTGATAATCCAAGCACGACGGTACCCATTCTGAATTGCTATATTTTGTAAACTCTGTGCATCTTCCCTATTACTCATTTTACCCAATCGAATTTTATAATAAGGGGAATCAAATTGCATAATTACTTCATCATCAAACGCCAAAACGGCAGCCTCTTCAATGGCCTGAGCTACTTCATGATCTTTTGTGCTGGCTAATTGGACCCGAAAGACAAACTCGGAGAAGTCCTCTACCTTAACTGAGTCCGTTTCTTCACCAAGACTCTCATAATAATCCTTTAAAGATTTAATCTGTTCGATACGGACTTTTGAGTTGCCCCAATCATGGAGCGTCGTTGGATCAAAAGATTCATCCATGTAAGCTTTTCCTTGCCCCAAAATTAAAAGGGGCAGTAAAAAGTTAATATATACCAACTGCTTCATGTAGAATCCATCCCGTTTTTCCATCCAGCAATCTAATTTCATACCAGCTATCTGTTGTATTTAAAATTTCTGCGGTTGTCCCTTTATGGATGACAAATAATGTACTCGATCCTGGTACGGGAGCACTGGATATATTTGCTTCACTCACCAACAGCACAGCCATTTTATCCTGATCAGCACTGGCCCTATTCCATAACCAGCCCATGGATAAGATAAATAATATTCCCGTTAGGGCACTGACCATGAGAAATGCTCTACCGGAATACTGATCCATAAGTAAACGATAAGCAATGAGACTGAGGATCATCAGGATGAACAGTACTGTCTCCAGAAAGCGTAGTTCTGTCAGTGATAAACTCCGCCATAAGGTGCTAAACCACTCAACCAATGGCATGGGTTCTGGAAGATCAAATCGATCCTTTAAGAACAATTTGGTAAATTCCAGATTATGCTGAATATCCGGGTCACGAGGGGCAAGCTGCCTGGCCTTCTCAAAATTCAAGATTGCCTGGCCATAATCCTCCAGGCTAAAATAGGCGCATCCTAAGTTGTAATAGAGTGCTGGCGAGACACCATCAGCTCTAATGATTTTCTCGTACTCAGCAATAGCTTTGTCAAAGTTTCCTTGCTCATAGAGTTTATTCCCGGAAAACATAAGGCTTTCAAAATCAACACTCCAAGCGGTGCTCAGGGATAATACTCCTGCAAGTAAAATGATGGTTAAACGTCTCATAGCACTTTCCCCAGACGTTGGAGCAGTTCTTGAGTTTGTTTGATCAATTCTTCATCATTTTGCTGAACTGCGCCTGGAGCAAATCGATCCAGTGTGAGTCCCTCTAGAAAGTGTCTACTTTCTGCAACAATTTCACCAGAAATATTCTTCTCGCGCAATAAACTGATCAGCTCGGTTGTATCTAAGGCATTTTCAGCTGCATTCAAACGCGCACCAATAAAACCAACAATGCATTGATGCAGGAGACTGGGTAACTCGGATGAATTACCTGTTAATTTTTGCGCCTGTCTCAATTTACCTTTTGCTTCCCGCATGGCTTTCACACTACGTCGCAAATTGATATTCCCTTGCAGCTGGCGCATTCTAAACTGATAGCCAAATAGACCCAAAGTTGCGGCTATTCCAAGCAAATGAATACTCCAGAACCCAGTACTGAATAGTGAGGATTGCCCAAGCGAAAATTGATCATCAGCAGCTTTGATATATCTAATATCATCGCGCATGAGAGCAACTTCTTCGCGACTATAGCCTGAGGTAACCAATGGTTGTGTTCCGGCAGCATCATAGACCATCATCTGAATCTTTCCGCTACTCCTGGTGACATATTTGCCTGTATTAAGATCAAAGTAGGTAAACTTAATTGGATCAAAGCTCAACTTTCCTATTTCCCTGGGTACCAGAAGGTAGGTCACCTTTTTATTACCCTGATGCCTCAGGTTCTTGATACTTATGGATTCGGATCGCTCGGGTTTGAAAACATCGATATATTCTGGAGCCTTGAACTCTGGCAGCCTTAGTGATTCAAAATTTCCATAGCCAGATAGTACGATATTCAAGCCCACAGCGTCATTGACTACCACAGCATTTGTATCAAGATTGGCCCTAATTTGAAATTTCCCCACAGCTCCGCTAAAATTTGCAGGTCTTGGTTCCGGAAGTTGTTTCACATTGATCTTCACAGGATTAGAGAGAAAATTCCGGGTGGCTTTTCGGGTTCCGCTGAAAAATGGATCATTAAAGAAGGGATCATTGAATAGGCGTCGGTTCCGTTGATTCCCTTTTACTTCGATCTCCAGCTCCGTCTTAAGTGGATCTATGACCAGCTCTCCTGATCTCGTTGGATAATAAAGGACTGTCTTTAAAATTGCTGTGTTATAGCGAACGCCATCGAATACTTCTGAGACCAACCTTGGCTGGGAAGACTGTTCTACTTCTGAGGCCCAGAATCCAACAGCATCCGGGAGCTTATCAACCTGGTAATTGTAGACACCAACTTTAGTGTAGAGTTTGTATTTTACACTGACCGGTTCGCCTATAAAAATGGATGTTTTGCTGGGAATAGCCTTTAAGAATACGGGTCGGTCATTCGTCTTCGATTTTGGTTGGCCCTGATTCGAGGCGACAATATCAACAACCAGTCGCTTAGTCAGGTATGAATTATCCCCCAGAAAGACCTTTGCAGGTGGAATAACCGCTCTTCCAGCCTCTAAGGCTACAAAGGTATAGGTCAGAGTCTTCTTGCCGGACATTCGGCCGTTTACATAGGTATAGCTGGATGATTGCATGGGACCTGATAAGAGGGCAAGCTTATCGATATCCGGTAATCGGATCTGAGGCATGGCATCACTACCCTGCACCGTAATAGTCCAAGTGAAAGAATCTTGCACCATAACTCTATTCGCATCAACACTTGCAGTCACAGTGGGTGAAGCACCCATCACGGAACCCACAACGAGCATCATAACAACGAACAGTCTTGAGATAGCGAACATCTTACCAGTCCTTTTCCTGGTCAGCACCGGATGTCTTCAATCTAATTTGTTCTCTCATATTCTCAGTTTCTCTGTCCTTCAATGCATCCAGCAGCTGCTGAGCATTCATCAATTCTTCTTGGTCGATTGTTTCTTCACCCTGAGATTGATCCTGATTCTGCTCCTCTGACTGCTCTTGCTCATCTGAGTTTTGTTGTTCTTCTTCCTGCGCTTGGTCCTGGTCCCCTTCAGACTCTTGCTCTTCTTGCTCCTGCTGTTGTTCTTCACTCTGTTCTTGGGACTCTGAGTTCTGTTGCTCTTGCTGCTCCTTATCGTCCTGTTTTTCTTGATCATCCTGATTCTGATCAGAATTCTGTTCCTGAGGTGGCGGTGGTGGCATATGATTCAATAGTTCTAAATTTGTTTTTGCATCCTGGTCATCAGGCCTGAGTCTTAGGGTTTGCTTGTAAAATTCTCTCGCCTTTTCGATCTCCTGCTTGTGTAACCAAGCATTACCCATATTATAATAGATGTCAGCTAATGCATCAGTATCTTTTATACTCAAAGATTTCTCATAGGCACTAATGGCCTCATCTAGCTCACCTTTTCTAAATTGAGCATTCCCCTGATTATAGTGAATCCCTTTTAATTCTGGGTTCTCTTCCAAAAGTTTGTTCCAGGCTTCAATTGCTTCGTCATATTTCTGTTCTTCAAATGCTTTTATGGGGTCGGATTGTCCCATTACCATGTTCACAGGAAACAGAAAGAGCAATAAAAGAATCAGGAGGGTCGCTTGTCTATTCATCAACGTAGTCACCTTGCCAATTGCGCTCGGTTCCATGAAGATCGGTGATGGCCAGATCCAGAATCAATAGGATCAAGGCCAGCCAGACAAACCAGTGATACTGCTCTTTGTAGTTGGTAAACTCATGACGAGAAAATTCTTTTTGTTCCATTCCCAGAATGTCATTATAGATATCATCCAGACTGGCAGAAGAAGTATTCAAATGAACGAACCTCCCGTTGGTCTCCTCACTGATCATCTGCATAGTTTCTGCATATAGACGTGTTGTAACCGTTTCCCCAGTCCTCGTCTTGCGGTACCCCTTCAAATCACCTCTGTCATCTACAATAGGAATGGGAGTTCCAGAGAATGACCCAATTCCAGCTGTGTGAATCACAATATTTTCTTCTCGTGCCTTGGTTAGTACCTCAGAAAGATTCCCCTCATGATCTTCTCCATCAGAAATGATGATCATAGCTCGATGTTGCTTATCTTCCTGATCAAAGGCTTTGATACCCATTTCAATGGCATTCTCAAAGGAGGTTCCTTGAACACCGATGAGAGATTCATCTGAGATATCCAGAAACATCTCAAAGGCCGAATAATCCAGGGTTAGAGGTGTCTGTAAATGAGCTTGGCCGGCAAACACGACCAAGGCGATTCGATCCCCCTTTAAATTAGCTAAGAGCCTTCTTAATTCGAAGCGCGCCTTTTCCAAGCGGTCAGGTTTAATGTCTTGTGCTCGCATTGAATTTGAGACATCTAAGAGAACAACAACATCAACACCCTCTCTGTGAACTTCAGTTAATTCGTCGGAGAATTTTGGTCCAAAGATAGCGATGAGGACTAAAACCATGGCCGAAAACCTGAGGATATCTTTGATGAAGCGTTTCTTTTTGCTAACGCTGTGGGAGAGTTGCTCAATGAGCTCAGGATCACCTGCTAAGTTGAGAATTCTCTTCCTGGATGAGCGTGCCCATAGCCCAACTAGAACAATGCTTGGAATCATCAACCACAATACCCACTGTACCAGTTCAGGATATGTTTCTAAACGAACCACTATGGAAACCTCCTGAAAATGCTACGACCTAAAATATATTCTAGTATGAGAAGGATAAACCCGATCATCAATGGTAGATAGAATAACTCAGCATGCTGGATGTATTCACGTACATTGTACTGTGTGGTTTCCATCTCGTTGATCTCTTGATAAACCTCAGCCAGACTACGCTCGTCTGTAGCTCTAAAATATTTCCCACCTGTGATATCAGCAATCTTCTGCAGACTTTCCTCGTCAACATCTACACGAACTTGGACATTCCTGACACCAAGGGCAGTTTGTACGGGAAGTGAGGCTGTGCCACGGGTACCGGCACCGATCGTATAGATACGGATTCCAAAATCACGAGCAAGTTCTGAAGTTGTGATCGGATCCAATTCTCCGGCGTTATTCCTACCATCTGACAGAAGGACAATTACCTTACTCTTTGCATCTGAATCTCGTAATCGATTAATCCCTCCAGCTAGCGCCATCCCTACAGCAGTCCCATCGAATTTCTCATTGACGATATTAATACCGGCAATAAACTCATTCAGTCGAACCAAGTCCGTGGTTAATGGACACTGGAGAAAACTTTCACGAGCAAAAACATTGAGTCCCATTCGATCATTGCGACGTTGTGAGACAAAGGTCTGGGCTACCTTTTTTACTGCCTCTAGTCGATTTGGCTTAAAATCAGTTGCACGCATGGAGCCTGAGATATCGATAACCAGCATGATATCAATTCCCTCTGCATTGGTTTCCTGCAAAGCATTTCTCTTCTGAGGTCTCATGAGAGCAAAGATGAGAGCGATAATAGCCAGAATCCTGAGGCTGTACAGAATATGTTTCCGCCACATTCCACTCGTTTGTGAGATGCCCGAGAGAAGTTGAAATGAAGAGTACCGAAGTGTGCCAAAGCGTTTTTGGCTCCAGAAGAGATAATAGATAACGAGTATGGGGACAATTAATAATAGCCAGCTTAATCCCATGTATTGAAATCCGATTGTCACTTTACCTCACTGTGGTCGATCATGTTAAAAGTAAATTTATTTTGATGTACCGCATGCTTATAAGCGTAAATGATATCAATGTTTCGATAGAATAGTAATATTCTCATCCATAACATTCTACACTGAAATTATATTTTAAATCCACAGTGTTGAGGGCTTGAAAACAGTTCAAACCTAGACCCATTTGTCCAAGATTATTATTACAGCAGAATACCGTATCAACACCCAGGTCAATACAGGATTATCAAATATTAGTCTTCTTTATTCTCTTCAGCTTTTTTCTCTTCAGCTTTTGGCTCAGCAGGCTTGTCCCCTGCTTTTTCTATTTCATCTGTAATACCACTTAGGGCTCCTTTAAACTCGCGGATACCTTTTCCTAATCCTTTGGCCATTTCTGGAAGTCGTTTGGCACCAAAGACAAGTAGAACAAACATTAAAATAATCAGCCATTCCCAACCACCCGGTAAACTCATGATCACTCCTTACTTTTTAAATTTAATACTGAAAATAGAATTTAGCAGTGGATTTAATAGAAGTAGAGCGACCACAGAGGTATAGTTCCACTTGCTCATTCTCGTAATTCATATCACTTATTCTATTTTCTAACTTTTAACTTTTATCATACTCGGTAGTAGCGTAGAAGATAATAGGCTACACCCATTCCTACTACACCCATAAAATTCACCCTTATGGTAAAACCAAAGGTGATTGAAAAAATATGCAGATCCAAAACAAAGGGTTCGGACAAACCATAATTTGCTGAATCAAAGGCCAGAACGAAAAAGTCTCGTACCACACTATCCGGAATTATCACACCGGCCAGGTCTCCTAATAATGATCCTATAATAGCCCCACTAAATATCATAAGAGCGATGATCTTTACGTTTCGACGACGTGGATCCATTAATCCATCCCCATTCCAGCTTCTATTTCTCGCTGGTCTTTAGTCCATCTGTATAAACTCGTAACAATCATAGTTAGAGCAATCGGAAATAAGAGAAATCCTTTGCTGATAAAAACTATGATAATCATGGACAATCCTGAAATAAAGGTCCATTTCTCTTTCTTCGTCCCCTTCAAGCTCATCCGGGGAGCTTTGGGAAATGGAATTTTAGAAAGCATAAGACTGGATACAATCATAATGAAGGGCAAAACAATGCGAGCATCACCACCTACATTTTTGGGGACCCATTGAAGTATGGGATAGAGGTGTATCTGATATAAAAAGAGCCAGAGTCCAACTACAGTCATCGCCATTAATGGAGTCGGAATCCCAAAAAATTGACCTTGCTGGTCTCCATCTGCTTCCAGGTTGAATTTTGCCAAACGTATCGCACCTAGCATTAATGGCATAAATGCGTAAAAACCGCCAACAAGTTGACCAAGAGGATGAGCCCATACCATGTATATAAAGACAGATGGTGCGAGACAGAATGTTATGATATCGGCTAGTGAATCGAATTGGATTCCAAAATCAGAGGTTGTATCCAGTGCTCGGGCGATCTTCCCGTCAAAAGCGTCAAAGAGTCCGCCAAAAATGATAAACCAAGCTGCCCAAAAGTAATTGCCATGAAATGACGAGATGATGGACATAAATCCCAGAAATAAATTAAAGATAGTTAATGAGTTAGGTATAAAACGACGACGAGGATTCTCCTTTAAAGGAGTTCGTTTCTTATTCGTTTTTCGCTGCATGCTTATTTCACCTCTGCCAGAATAGTAAGACCACCGCGCACGGCTTCTCTGAGTTCCACTTTAACCTTGGCTGACCGAGGAATCACAATGTCCATTCGGCTACCAAATTTGATCAATCCGTAGCGATCACCTTGCAATAGTTCATCACCCTCGCGTAGATAATTAATAATTCTACGTGCTACTACGCCGGCCACTTGTGCAAACTTAACTTTGATCTGGTCGTTTTGCATCCCCACGATGCTTTGTTCATTGACCTCAGATGCATCCTCTGCATAGGCTGCTTTAAAAGCACCATATTTATATTCAACGAAAGCTATTTTTCCAGTAATGGGTACTCTATTGATATGAACATTAAATGGGGACAAAAACATAGTGATCTTTTGACCCTGACCAACAAAATCATCGTCTACATCTTTGATCTCAACAATGACACCGTCACCGGGACTTAGTATATGATTCGAATCCTGCTTGACTTCACGTTCAGGATCACGGAAAAAATAAAGGGTAAAAAGTAGAAATAGACCACTTATCATAGAAGGGATCTTCCAATATAACGATCCTCCTGAAAAGAATGCAACACTGGTCAGGATGATTGTAATGACCAATGCGATAACAATATTTATATAACCTTCACGCGCCATAAGCTTTTATAATTTCCTTTTTCATGACCTTGATCTGTTCAGCAGCCAAAACCGCGCAAAGATAAGTGAGCAGTACTCATAATAAAACACGCATTTGTTGCTTCCTTGGAGGCAAACTTAGCGAACTATTCCAGGTTCTGTTTCATCCAATACAACTGGAATATCCAAGCGCTCGTTCATACGGAGAATATTTAAGGTCAGTCTGTCACCAGTTTTCAGGTTTTGACCGATGTAGTAGGCGAAGATATCATCCCGGCTCTGAATGCGCTCTCCACCAAGCCCGACAATGAGATCACCGACCTCAACACCCGCTCGTATCGCTGGAGATCCAGCTTTTATATTTGCCACGAGAACGCCTTCTGTACTCCCAAGATTGAGCGCTTGAACTATTCTGTCATTGATGTTCCAATAAACGATTCCAGTGGAATAGTTACGGTCGATAAATCCCCTACTGCGTAATTCTTTAATGATGTCCATGGCACGATTGATGGGCAGGGCAAACCCAATTCCAATAGAACCCGTATTGTTGCCTCCGGAAAAGATAAATGTATTAATTCCCACAACCTCGCCATGCGAATTAACCAAGGGGCCACCGCTATTTCCTGAGTTAATGGAAGCATCAGTCTGAATCATATCCTGGTACACTCTACCTGACTGCTGAAAACCAAAGTCCATGTGTAGGCTGCTAATAATACCTGCCGTAGCTATAGGCATGCGGCTTTCACTAAACAGGCCAAATGGATTACCCAGAGCAATCACCCATTCCCCCATTATGATTCCGTCTGAGTTGCCTAATTGTACTGTGGGATAGGTTCCAACATCACGAATTTTTATTAGAGCAAGATCCGTTTTCTCATCAATTCCGACAAGTGCAGCATTGTGCTGAGTTCCATCCTCCAGCGTAACCGTTATATCTTTAGCATTTTCTACCACATGGGCATTGGTAATGATATAGCCCTTTTTATCATAGATAAAACCTGAACCTATGGTAGGAACCTCATCTTGTATCCAACGAGGATCTCCTGGCATCATCATCCGCCAGAAAGGATCAGACATCATTGGAGATTGGCTATAACGGATCTGAGTTACAGAGATCCCGACAACTGCTGGGGCTATATCTGAAATACCTCTGGTAATAGCTGTCTCTCTTGACCATTCAAGGGGTGCATTATCGGCTTGCTCAAATTCAGCAGTTGACACAGCAATTGCTTGAACAGGTATACTGGTAGACAGGCCTGTTTCATTTCCTTGTGATAGTTGCCAATTGCGCATTTCTTTCAAGGATAATGTTAACATCCCCAGAAATAAGGCCAAAGCAAATATTAATGTGCTAACTTTCTTCATCTTAAATGCCGATTCTCCAATCCAGCTTCAATATTAACCTTGTTCATCCGGTGTGACAAGGTTCTGCTTTGCATTCAACCACTCAGGCGTAACAGCTTCCGGATAGCTGACCTTGACTAGCGTCAATCCAGTGGGTGGTGCAGTCACGGCATGATTTTGCCGATCAGGATTATTGAGTAAATGTATAAAAGTATCAATGCTCCATTTCCCGCGAGCCACTTCTATCATGCTACCGGTGAGCATACGGACCATATGATGCAGAAACCGATCTGCTTTAATGTGAAAACTCAGGGAGCCATCAGCATTGTTAAGCCATTTCGCATCGAATATGTCACAAACCATATTCTCTGTCTCTGTTCCAGCATAACAGAAGCTGGAAAAATCATGAGATCCAATGATCATTGTGGAAAGGGTCGCCAACTTGCTGAATTCCAGCGGGAAGCGGACATACCAATGTGATTTTCGCCGGAGAATATCATAATTAGTATTCAGGTTGTACCTATACTCTCTTTGATTGGCCATAAAACGACTATGGAAATCATCAACCACGCTTTGGGAAGCGATCACCATAATATCCTCAGGGAGGTACTGATTGATCACTTTGCCAATATTGTGAACGGGTATGGCAGTTTCTAAAATATCAAAATGGGCGACTTGACCATGAGCATGAACGCCCGTATCAGTCCTACCTGACCCCATGATGCTAATCTGAGTACCCATAACTTTCTGAAGCGCCATTTCAATAGTGCCCTGAATCGTTGATTCATTCGGCTGAACCTGCCATCCATGATAGTTACTGCCATCGTATTGGATCAGTAGCGCAACTCTCATACAGAGCTTCCCCTACTGCTCGCTATGGCAGTCAATCCAATCCATACCGTCATGATCAACCATAGTATGGACAGATTATGATCAATAAAGAAAACTAATATTCCTAAAGGGAGCCAGATGGCAAAAGAAAGTAGGACTGGCTGCTTAAGTGAAAATTTATGACCTCCAGGCAAACCACGCAGAGCCAGCATATTTCCCGTAGTGACTGAGCGATTGATGGTGTGTGCGATGAGTGCCCTTAATATACCTTGCCAATACCGGAGTCGCTGAATCAAACTCTTCCGTACATGACGACCGGAGAAATAGGTTTGAAAATGGGCTAAACGATCCCATTCACGTCTCAAGGACGGAAGAAACCTCAGAGCCAGCAGGATCAAACTTTGAAGCCTATCTATTTTCAATCCTAACCAAGCTAGAGGTGATAGTAATCGGGTAAGATGTCCAGCAATGCTTGGGTTGTTGAGATGGTTCTGAAAGAGCGATATGATCAGGAGTGGCCAGGCAAATCGTTCCACTGCATAGAGTAGATATTGCCAATCGGTCCATTGAAATCCTTCATCCAGTGATTTCAAGAACATCCCGCGCACATAGGGAGAAAATAATATTTGCATACTGGCTAAAAAGAGAACCAGACCCAAGACGAATCCCATGGTTTTAAAACGTGTTGAGGAGCCAAATAACACAATTATAAAGGTGCAGGCACTCACGATGATGTGCCATTCAGTTTGTGGGACAATCCAAAGTGAGGTAAATATCAGGATAGTTGAAAAAAATATCACCCACAGTAGCCAGGGGTTGATTTCGGTGGTCATGGTTGATTTGTGAGCAGACACCCCTAGTGATCCAGTGAGGGTTAAAAGGATAAGCTTAAGCGCATTCCAGCACTGTTACTGCCGACTTCCGGGAGAATTGAGGCTGAAACGTGTTGGCGTTTTAAATACAAGACATCCATTGCGCTAACCAGGTGATTCAGGGCGATAGCTCCAAAGGTATATGTGAGTTTTTGTCTCCATTGATACCTCTGAGTTTTAATATTAAAGTATTCAATCCGTTTTTCCGGAGTGTCCCACTCCCAATATTCTCCATTCTCTTCAGAATAAATGCGATCCCACTGCCTATTTCTGAGCATTTGCTCATTGTATTCTTCCATACTATCGTATTTTGAAACTCGATCAAGAAATATATCAGATTTAGACTGAGGGTTTGTGATCTGTCCATATTCTGCTGCGAAATAAAAGAGATCATTCTCTGAACTATGGGCTGATGAATAAGCCAGTCCTGCAAATACCCACAGTGAGGCTTCGATTCCATTAAAAAGGTAGCCACGACTTTGAGAGTCATATCCATGTTCTCCCCATCCTGGCAGTAATGCACTCTTCATTACAGAATATTTTGGAGGGTTTAGAAATAATTCTTCACCGAATATTGGGAAAGACAAAATGACTATGATAATCAGGGTTTTAATATTTCTCATCAATTCACTTATGTCCTTATAAAAAATAGCGTTGAAACCAGGGCCAGTGTTCCAAGTGTAGTTACAATAACGATCAATGAAGAAGGTTGAGTCGTTCGGTAATTGCCAGTAATTGGAACTGGGAACCACTCCTTTAAAAGTGGACTAAGCTCTTTTTTTTCAATTTTGTCCGAAATATTCCCCTTCCAGGCGATCACATCTCTGTCTATCGTGTAGTTAACATCAAGCTTTAACTGTCTGATATACTCTGTGTTCCTTGATGTTTTAGACGAATCTTTATCAATGGATATGGTCGTGGAAATGACTTCAACGTAAATAGTGTCTCCAGCCATATCATCAGCGGACACCCCTAACTTGTTTATGATGCCACCGTAATAGTTTACAGTCTGGGCTTCACCTGAAAATATTAGAATCTGTTGATCCCTGGGTATTGTGCTCGAGTCTGCAATAAATTGCTGAAAGTCCTTAAGCAATTCAGCACTCATACTGAGATGGCTTGGCTGAGCATGAGTCAGACCCGCAATCAAGAGAATAAATAATAATTTACGCCGCATGTGCGTGTTCTATCAGACTTTCACTCTTCTGCTGAACATGACAAATAAAAGGCCAAAGGCTGAGAGGAGCAACACTGTGAGAGCAAATACATTCCCATGGCGACTGTAAAATGTTCGATCTAAGCCAATGGGAGCATCATATACGATCTCCCCTTTTTCTCCAAGCGGGATGGAAGCCGCAATTCTACCACTGGGCAAGATCATCGCGCTGATACCAGTTTGGGCAGCTCTAGCAATACTTACTCGGTGCTCAATAGCCCTTAAACGTCCGGCAGCTAAGTGCTGATACGGACCGGGAGAATTTCCCAACCAGGCGTCATTGGTGATAATGGACATGAGGTCAGCATCGTTAAGCATAAATTTTCTAAATATGTAGGGGTTCGCTGATTCATAACAAATAAGGGTTCCAAGATCAGTAATTTCTTCTCTACTCCCCATGGGGTAGACCACAGCATCCTTTCCTGCTTCAAAGTTCGCCTGCCCAAAATTGAGATTCTTCAGAATTGGAAAGGACTCTACCAAAGGAATTCGTTCTGCAAAAGGGACTAAACCCTGTTTGCTATATATTTCAACAGGCATACCAGGAGAGTAATAGAAAGCGGAATTATAGAATTGGTATTCCCCCTTATCCTCTACATGGTGGAGTGCTCCTGCCAGGATTGAGACACCATTATTCTCAACCATTTTTCTGATCTTACGGTCGAACTGTGGATAATAATGTAAATGTGCAGGCACAGCGCTCTCTGGCCAGATAATTATCTTGGCGCTATCTGCGATTACCTGTTCAGATTGATTCATAAGCGCTTCAATATGCTTGGTCTTTTTAGCCCTAACCCACTTTTGATGAGGATCCAGATTGGTTTGAATGATTCCGACTCGGATATGTGTGAAATTATCCGGATTATTCACTTTCATACGAACAGCCCCAAAGATGAAGGAGCCAATAATGAGGAATCCCAAGATTCCCCAGACCAATTGTTGTGTCCGAACAGTGAGCTTTCCAAACTCAAGTTGAAAAAGGATCGTGTTCAGTAGAACAACCCAAAAACTGACAGCGTAAATCCCACCATATTCCGCGAATTGCTGCAATGGCAGGGCAAAGTTTTGGGTCATGGCAAGCGATAACCATGGAAATGCAAGCGTATAGGCATGGTAGCTATACAAGTATTCAATAGAGACCCAAAAGACAGGGGCTAGCCATAGTCCTTTTGTCCCCAAGTTTCTACCGGCACGTGAGATAATGAGCCCGAATAGGCCAAACCATAATGACAGGTAGAGTACAGTACCGATCATGGAGGCAGAAGCCACGATAAATGAAGTCCCGGAGTTATTTGCAATCCAATTTAGACTGGTGAGGGTGAAGATAAATCCAGTAATAAAACCCAGTTTAAATCCACGTTGCCACTCAACTTGCTGCAAGGCAACCCAAAGAGGTAACCAGGCAACCCAGGCCATAAAGAACATATCAAATGGCGGAAAACTGAGTGTGAACAGAACACCGGAAAGAATGGCTAAAGTTTCAGCTGTGAATCTTTTTGTCATATGTGATCTACCGTCCTAATATCCCTGTGTTTCAGTCAGATGATGTTTCAAAATAATTGCAGCTGCAATACGATCCACAGCGCCCTTATCCTGTCCCACCTTCTTGCCCATTTGATGAAGAGATTCCTCAGCTTCAACGGAGCTATAACTCTCATCAATGATGAAAACAGGTTGAGTCACCTTCGCCTTAAGCTCGGCAATAAAGGTCTCTACACGTTTTGTTTGCTCACTTTTCTGGCTTCCAGGTATCATGGGTAGTCCAACCACGATCTCTGTCACCTGTTCCTTCTCGATCACAGCGAGAATCTGCCTAATCGCATCTTCGTTGCCCTTGATTAACAGCGTTTCATAGGGGCTGGCTATAATACGCAATGGGTCTGACAAAGCCAAACCAACACGGCGTCCGCCGGGATCAATTGCAAGAATTCGTCCTTGCATGCTGCCCTATCGCTTTACGACCTATTTAAGGGGCTGCTTAAGAACCTCTTTAAGAAGTTTTCCTGGCTTGAAGTGAGTCTTCCTTCTTGCAGGAACATAGATCTCTTCATTTGTGCGAGGATTACGAGCACGAGGTTTTGCCTTAGTAGGCTTTACTTCGAAGACACCAAAATTTCTAACTTCAATTCTGATTGAGGCTTCATCTCCGCTCATCATTTCTCTTAATACAGTGAAAATACCGTCAACGGTCTCTTCGGTCTGAAATATTTTCTGACCTAATTTCTCTGCAGTCCATTTGGCGACATCTTTTTTTGTGTAAGTGATTGACATTATTTTGCCCTTTCTATATGTGGCTTATTCACGCTCGACGCTGATAACGCCGTCTGAAGCCAACAGTTTCGTTTTTAATTTATCAAGTTGTTTAACACCCTCAACTTCAATGATAACCAAACCGGTAACTACGTCACCGTCGACCTTCATTGAGAGCGTATCTATATTTATATCGTATGCTGAAAATATCTCTGTAACATCCCGGACCAGATGTTTGCGCTCCTGGGATAATATCTTTAAGCGAACCAAAAATTTCTGTGAACGATCGGCGGCCCAGTCCACATCTATCATCCGTTCTTTTTCCACCAGGTTTGTGCCTACCGTTTCGCATGACTTCTGGTGAACCGTGATTCCACGTCCTCGTGTAATGAATCCAACAACAGGATCGCCAGGGATTGGATTACAGCACTTCCCAAAACTGATCATCATATTATCGATACCGTGAATCGAAACACCCCTAGTACTGCGTCTGGCACGTTTCAGGAAAGACTCGGCAAATTGACTCTCAGTCTGTTCCTTCTTGGGTGCGATGTATTCATCTGGAAAGAACTTGGTCAAAATGGATGAAACTGTCCTATGACCAGACCCAATAGAGGCGATCATCTTATCTTCGGATTCGAATTTTAGTTTAAGATGAGCATCCTTGAGATGTTTCCATTCTTTAGCCTTATGAATCTTGCGTAATTCTTTTTCCAGGATCTCTTTTCCCAAACGTAGGCTTTGTTCAAACTCCTGGCCTTTGATCCATTTTCGGATATTTGATTTAGCTTTTGAGGTTTTGACAAATTTCAACCAGGAGGAATTGGGTTTTTGCGAATCACTGGTGATGATCTCAACTTTATCACCACTCTCTAGCTCACGGTTCAGTGGTTTAATGCGACTATTTACTTTCGCACCGATACAATGCAATCCAACCTGTGAGTGAACATCAAAAGCAAAATCAAGAGGTGTTGCACCTAGGGGAAGCATGCGAACCTCACCTTTAGGTGTGTATACAAATATTTCATCTTTATAAAGATCGATCTTAAGGAGATCCATAAACTGATGGGATGTAGTTGAGTCTTCAGTTTGCAGTATGTCAACCAGATTTCTTAACCATGTCACCTGCTGGTCTATGTCATCCTGGCTTGATTTTGGTCCTCTTTCCTTGTATTGCCAATGCGCCGCAACACCTTCTTCCGCAGTTCGATCCATTTCCGTGGTTCTAACCTGTACTTCAACCGGCAATCCATCTGGGCCCACAACCGTTGTTTGGATACTCTGGTAGCCATTTGCCTTCGGCTGAGCAATGAAATCCTTAAATCGTTCCTGAATGGGTGTGTAAAAGGAGTGTATCAGTCCAAGAACACTGTAACAGGTTTCTACCTTATCTACAATAACTCGTACGGCATATATATCATAAACATCCTCAAAAGGACGATTCTGGTCCCGCATCTTTCTAAAGATAGAGTAAGAGGATTTGAACCGGCTCTTGATGGTTGCTTTGATATTGGCAGCATCCATTTTCTGATTAATCGGTTCGAAAAATTTCTGAACATATTTATTGAAGAATACCTCACGTTTTGAAATGAGTTTTTCTAGGTCTCTTGAAGCCTTTGGCTCCAGAACCTTAAAAATAAGGTCCTCCATCTCCGATTTTATGCGATACATCCCTAACCTGTGGGCAAGTGGTGCATAGACATCGCGAGTCTCTCTGGCTATTCGACGTTGCTTGACAGCGGGGAGATGCTCTAACGTTCGCATATTGTGTAATCGATCAGCAAACTTAATGATAATAACTCGAATATCGTCAGCGACAGAGAGAAGCATCTTACGGAAATTGACCGCCTGCTTATCTTTTTCACTCCTAAACTTCATATCAGACAGCTTGGTAACTCCATCAACCAGTTGTGCTAGTTCCTCAGAGAATTCAGTTGCCACATCTTTGACCGTGTACCCTGTATCCTCAATAACATCGTGGAGCAAAGCTGCAGAGATGGTAACGGGATCCAACTTCATCTCAGCCAGAATGGTGGCAACTTCCACGCAATGGGTGAAATACGGTTCACCTGATTTTCTCAGCTGTCCCTTGTGAGCTTCTTTACCAAATGAATAGGCCTTCCAGATGAATTCTTCAGCATCTGAGCCAATAGGTTTAGCTTCGCTAATAAAGCCTATGATCTTCTGGAAATCAGCCGGGTACCCACTCCCGTCACCGGGACGGATTCGATCTAGAAACGTTGCAGCCACTAAAAAGGCTCAGTGGGATCTCCACCACTAGGTGGTGTCGGGGTATAGGCAGCTAAATTCTGGAAGGAAGCAAACCTGTCGATAAAGGTTAATTTGACTGTATCCGTTGGACCATTTCTCTGCTTGGCGATAATGATCTCTGCCAGGCCTTTTACATCTTCTAGCGAATCTTCGTCAGAGAGATACTTCTCTGCCCGGTAAATAAACATTACAATATCGGCATCCTGCTCAATGGATCCAGATTCTCTCAGATCAGAAAGAATGGGGCGCTTATCACCACCACGCATTTCAACCGCCCTCGAAAGCTGTGACAAGGCAAGTACGGGTATATTTAATTCTTTGGCTAACATCTTTAAGGATCTGGAAATCTGACTAATCTCCTGCTGACGAGACTCAACTCGTCCTGTCCCTTGTAGTAACTGCATATAATCAACAACGATCATATCAATATCTTTGTCAGCCTTGAGTCTGCGTGCTTTGGCACGAAGTTCAGTAATATTTAATGAGGCTGAATCATCCAGATAGATCTCAGCGTCAGCTAGTTTTCCAGCTGCAGAGCTGAGATTTGGCCAGAGATTTGATGGTAGTCTACCTGTTCTAACAAGATGAGCATCAACTTTGGCCTCACTACACAGCAAACGCATAGCCAACTGATAGTTTGACATTTCCAATGAGAAGAAACCGATCTTATGACCGTGCTCAATAGCAGCATTTCTTGCCAGCGATAAAGCCAATGCAGTTTTACCCATAGATGGTCTTGCAGCAAGAATAATGAGGTCAGAATTTTGAAATCCAGAGGTGACATTATCAAGGACATCAAATCCTGTTGCTACCCCTCGGATACCACCTGGATTTTCGTGAAATTTATCTACTTGTGCAAACGCTTCATCCAGTGCTGTACGCATGCGGACAAAATCAGCTGTCTTAAAGCGTTTCTCTGATAACTCAAATATTTTGCTTTCGGCTTTTTCAAGCAGATCATCCACACGCTCACGTGTCTCATATGCTTCAGTAGAAAGTTCAGCAGATAATTGGATCAATGCTCTCAGGGCCGAGCTTTCCATAACCAGTTTGGCGTAGTAACGAGTGTTGGCGGTTGAAGGAATCTTCTCAGTCAGCTCACTCACATAATATGCACCACCTGCTGCCTGAAGATCACCAGCACGTTTGAGCTCATCAACTACTGAGATCTGATCAACGGGTTCTCCACGACTATCAAGGTTCAGAATGGCATTAAATATTTTCTGATGGGCGGGGCGGTAAAAACTTTCCGGCTCGAGAAACTCCATGGCACTAGACAAGGCCATACGATCCAACATTGTAGAACCGAGTACACTTTGCTCAGCTTCTTCGTTATGCGGTGGTAGTCTCAAGTTCTGACTTGTTTCACTCACTACTTTTCCCCTCTTTTACTACGATACATATCACGAATCTTCTGAAAATCTTCCCAGGCAGGTCGCTTCCAGTTTGGATTACGCAATAGAGCAGCAGGATGATAGGTAACTACCATATCGGTTCCGTGATAGTCAAAGACTTGTCCACGCATGGCGGTGAGAGAATCCTTTTTCCGCAACAAAGTCATTGCTGATATGCGCCCTAATGCTACCAGTAACTTTGGTTTAATTAGCTCAATTTGCTTGAGCAGGTAGGGTTCGCATTGTTCGATCTCTTCTTTATTGGGGTCTCGATTATTGGGAGGTCTACATTTAAGGACATTTGCGATGTAAACATCCTCTCGTGTCAACTCAATAGCCTTCAGGATATCATCAAGTAATTTGCCAGCTCGACCTACAAAAGGCACACCTTCAAGATCCTCTTTTTCACCCGGTGCTTCCCCAACAAACATGAGGTCGGCATTGGGATTCCCAACACCGAAGACAAAACTGGTACGCGTGCTTCCAAGTGCACAGTTTTGGCAATGCATGATCTTTTCATTGAACTGATTGAGGTCATTTATCTCAGCACTCACGATGGTGGTCTCCGCTTTGGATGATGATTCAGTTTCTGGCATATACAAAGGACCGCCAAAGATCTCCAATTCGTCTTTGACAAAGGCTTTGATCTGGTCAGGCTTTGTACGCAATTGAGATGACTTTCAGCACTTAAGCTTTGTCAGAATCGGAGTTTTCCTCTCCTCCATCATCGAACATTGATTGTTTCTCCCACTTTAGGTCACCAGCAAGAAATTCATCCAGCCCCATGGTCGTTGGTTTAACAGTTTTGTCAAAGACTTCACGATCTATTTCTTCTTCAACTTCATAAGTTGCGGGTGTTACATCATCTTCACCACCAATCTCTTCGAGATTTTCTTCCTCGCGGCGACGTTCATCTTCGATGATAAAACGATCACCAATGATCTGACGAGCACGCTTTGCAATGACGGTAACTGCCTCGAATACATCTTCTGTGTGTTCTTCGATCTTTCTGAAAGGTACGGTTTTTAAACCCATTTATTTGCTCCCTTATTTCTGGTATATATTATTTGTTAAAATTTCGGTAAAGTCATTAACGGCATCGTGTAAGCTTGAGTTGATGACTTTATAATCAAATAGCCGGCCTAGATCCATCTCTTCACCAGCTCTCTCTAAACGGATTCTCACTTGTTCAGGACTATCTGTCCCGCGGTCGATCAAACGTTGCTCTAAGGCCTCCATAGAAGGAGGTTCTATAAAAATTGAAATACTTTCATCGGGATATGCTTTTTTGACATTAATACCACCCTTGATGTCAATGTCTAGCAATAGATGTTTCCCCAGCTCCAAAGCATTATCTATATAAGATCGTAACGTTCCATAAAGATGGCCATTTTTTGAGTATACCACCTGCCATTCTACAAGCTCATCTCTCTCAATCTTCTGTAAAAATTCTTCTCTACCAATAAAGAAGTAGTGTTCCCCCTCGATCTCATATTTTCTACGCGGACGTGTAGTGACAGAGACTGAAAAATGAATATCAGGGAACTTCTCCATGACAGCATTTTCAATAGTTCCTTTGCCAACACCTGAGGGGCCAGCTACAATTATCAATTTTCCAGACCGCTTGATCATTGAATATTTTGCACCTGTTCTCTAATTCGCTCTATCTCATTTTTCAATTCTACCACAGCATGGCCAATGGGAGTGGAATTTGCTTTACTACCAATGGTATTCGCTTCGCGATTCATTTCTTGTAGCAGAAAGTTCAGACGTTTGCCTGCATCACCATTTTCCTGCATCAATTCTCTGAAATGTTGAATATGTGCATTCATGCGGTCCAGTTCTTCAGTGATATCAAGTTTGTCACTCCAGAGCACCACTTCCTGTTCGATCCGCTTCTCATCAATCTTGTAATCACTTTCCACCCCAGAATCACTGAGTTTTTTCCTCAGTTTATTCATGAGTGTATCCAGACGGTTATGGTCCTTTTTATCGATTCTACTCATGATATCAACCAGATTGGTCAGTTGATCGGAAATGGTTTTCTCAAGGAGTTCACCCTCTCGGATACGCATTGCCTGGAGTTGCTCTGCCGCATCTTTTGTGATCTCCATAACAGCGTCTATAAATTTCTTTTGATCTTCATTATCTGTTTTATAGGAGATAACATCGGGAAAACGAAGCAGCTCAGTTAGCGAGACAGACCCAGACTCGTCACCCAATAGCTGCGCACTTTTGTTGGCAAGTTGTTGATAATGCAGTAGTAATTTCTCATCAAGATGGGGTTTCCCCATGCTGGATTGGTCCGTTCCAAAGCTCATGGTAACGGTCACGCGACCACGACTGATAACTGACTGTAAATGGCTTCTAGTCTGGTCTTCAACCGCTTCATAACCTCTTGGGAGCCTCATAACAAACTCTAAAAAACGGCTATTTACCGCCCTAAGTTCAATAGCTACATTGGTCTCACCGATTTTATCTTCAGCCCGGCCATAACCGGTCATACTTATTAGCATAGGTTCCTCTCTTAAAGCCGCATAGTATAATTTTTTACCCTAGTTATGTCAAAAGATATATTGAAGTTAGGGCATGTTTTTTAAAAAAGATGGATTTGACTCATATTTGTGGGTCAGAAATCGGGCTGCAGATCAATCTTTTTGACGTGTTTCTCTCACCTACCAATTGAGTTCAACAGATCGAAGAATCTTCCGTTCACTTTGGTAATCAGCTTTGACTCCGCGACTAACCAGGGTGAACATCTGCATGAAATCAGTCTTTCCGTCTTCCACTTCAGAATTTGCGAATGTCGCCCATTCCGGTGCATGCTGGAGTGGGATATTCAGACCCATGGAGGTGATTAGTCGCCGATTATCGAGATGTAGGAAGCCATCGTCTCGAGTTGCATCAACAGGAACCCATCCCTTGATGGGTAAATAGATCTCAGACCAGACATGAGCGCCTGTATTTCCTGGATAGAAGTTAAAACCCGACTGTTGGCGGGCGGGAATCCCTGCGATACGCGCCATGGTCATGAAGAGTGCTGAATATTGGCCACAATCCCCTTCCAAAGTCTCGATAGCACATCGTACACCACGCTCCCTAGGTGGATATACATAGGTCATGGAATCCTGCACCCATGTGTAAATAGCCTTTGCTTGATGAACTGGATTCTCTATGTTTTTTATCAGTGTATGAACAATGTTTACTAGGACGGTATCTTGTTCTAGAAACTGTTCAGGTCGCGTATATTTTTCAAGAATATCGTTGGGAATACTACTCCAGTTCTCTATCTCTGCCACGGGATCTACAATAGGCCTGTAGTCATAGGTGACATATTGAAACGTTCGTGCAATAGATTTTGAATATCCAGTCATCAGCTTAGAGGAGAGATCCCAATACAATATTTGATTTCCATATTCAGCATCTGAAAACACTTTAGTTGGAGAAGGATCAATCCATTTATCCCCAATTAGCTTCTGAGTAGAATAATCAGAGATATCTGCAATCCAGATCTGTAGGCTAGGTAAAACTGCGCTGGAATCTTCCTCAAATAACTCTGTATTGCTTATAGTTAGGATCAACTCACCCTGAACCAGACGGGGATTGGAATAGTCGGGTCCCAATTGAGTCATTGCTTGTTCCAGTATGCTTCTTTCAGCGTCAGTAGGCTGTAACCGAATTTGACTACAAGTATTGAGTAGTAGAAAAGATAACAGTATACCAAAAAAGGGAGATTTACTGAATTTTACATATTTATTTGAGAGAATATTTTTTAACACAGTATACTTCCTATTTAAATCCCATCCAGCCAGGGATTGAATATAGAACGATCGACAAGACAAACATGAATTCTATTCAAATTCGTCTAAAATCAGAAATCATGATTCCATATAACACATTGTGCCTTGATAATTATCACACCTAATAATTGTGTTTTGGCTTACTTTGTGTGCTTGAGTCAATTCTTGATTACTCATAATAGCTTGCATTTGATGATAAATAGTGAGGAGTAACATACCATCAATCTGAAAAGATCTACCCATAACTGGATGATTGCATCTCTTACACTTCTACTGATTAGTGGGATTGTGTTATACACCCTTGTTTCAGCAAATTATTTAAGTACTCCCAACGCTGAACGCCATCTCGCACACGAAATGGATGAACTCTATAGTCCATCAGGTCTTTATGGCCATGGCATTGGGTTCCTGGCAGCTTTATTCATGTTCATGATGTGGTTTTATATTCTTAGAAAACGTTGGAGTAGGCTTAGAGGTCTGGGAAGACTTAGTCAGTGGCTAAAATACCATATGTGGCTGGGTGTTATGGCTCCTCTATTGGCAGCTTATCATTCTGCTTTTCAATTTGATGGTCTCATAGGTGTCATGTACTGGGCGATGCTGGCCGTCAGTTTGAGCGGGATAGTTGGACGGTATTTGTATGGTCATATCCCTCGCGGTCGTGATGGACATGAATTGAGTATGGAACAAATGAATACTGAGAAGGCGGCAAAATTGCGATCTCTTCAAATGGAGTTTGGGATTGCTTCTGGAGACATCAATCGTTTGCAAGAAATGACACCCAAAACAGATTCCGCTAGTACTCTGTCAACCCTTTATCATTTAACCGTATTTGATATTAAAAGACGCTATCGAGTTAAAGTATTGCTACATGAATTCCAGGAAAAGTATGGCACCAGCAAAAAGGATTTGAACTATTTCAAAACAATAATTGAAAAACAATTGATCATGAGCCAACGCGTCGTCGTATTGGAAGCTGTCAGTAAGGTGTTTCACTGGTGGCATGTAATTCATAAGCCCTTCGCCTATGCCATCTTTTTAGTTCTGGTACTGCATATTGTCTTAACTATGAGCCTGGGATTCACATGGATTCTCTAATGACAGAGTCTGTGCTTTCATGGTTGATCGGTATTCTTTTGATCACTGCCTTTACCATTCCCTATCTCATTAGATGGAAACGTACCCACAGTGATGCTCAATCTAAACTTGATGAAGCTATCCGAATTGGGAGCAATAAAGCGCTGATGCAGCACCCAATCATTGATCTATCGAGATGTATTGGCTGTGGTATATGTACCAAGGTCTGCCCGGAAGGGGAAGTCCTGGGTCTCGTGGGTGGTAAAGCAGTCTTGATCAATGGCTCAAAGTGTGTAGGTCACGAAGTCTGCATGGAAAGTTGTCCTGTAGGGGGCATCGAGGTTGGACTTGGAGATATATCCAGCCGGGAAGATATCCCCCATCTAAATACAGATTTGGAATCTAATCTTAATAAAGTATTTATCATTGGAGAGTTGGGCGGATTAGCTTTGATCAGAAATGCCGTAAATCAAGGTGTTCGTGTTGCAAAGACCATAAAGGATCGATGTGGGGAATCCCAACCAGAACATCCTGTAGTAGTTGTAGGGGCTGGACCTGCCGGACTTGCCTGTGCCATTTCTCTGCAAGAAGCCAACATTCCTGTTATCCTCATTGATCAGAACAAACCTGGCGGAACCATTCTTCAATATCCCCGCCGTAAGCTGGTCATGGTTCAGCCCATTGACATGCCCGGTTATGGTCAAATGTCTGAAAAAGTATATTCCAAGGAGGCTTTGTTGGAGATTTGGGATTCGATCTTGATAAAACATAAACCTGATTTCCAAAGTGGACATCAACTCCAGTCACTGGAAGTGAACGAACAAGGGTTTCGAGTCCAAACAAGTCAGGCCAGCCTTGAAGCATCTTATGTGGTTTTAGCTCTAGGACGGCGCGGGACACCCAGGAAATTGGATGTGCCCGGCGAGGATCTAAGCAAAGTCGCCTACAAATTGATGGATGCTGAAACCTACCAAAATAAACACATACTCGTTGTTGGTGGCGGAGATTCCGCAGTGGAGGCAGCGATTGGTCTTGGACAGCAGACTGGGAATAAGGTTACCCTATCTTATCGTAAGCATGCTCTGACACGCATAAAAACTAGAAATGAAGAGCAAGTCAAAAGAGCTGTCAAGAATGGATGGATCACCATCCTATACGAATCAAAAGTTGAATCTATTTCTCTAGATAATGTGAACTTGAACCACTTGGACCAATCCATCCAGCTTGAGAATGATTTCGTCTTTATTTTTGCCGGAGGAATTCCTCCATTCAAACTTATGGAGACCTTAGGTGTCCAATTTGGCACCTCTACTATTTCATGAGACAACACACATCATATCTCATTGCCATGTTTGTGATGCTCTTGGCAATTCCTCTAAATGCCCAACTTAGTCCCGGTCCATTAGCACTGGCTCACTCAGACTTTTCCGGTTTATCAAATTGCTTAAAATGTCATACGGTTGGTAGCAAGGACCTGACCCCAAAATGTTTGGAATGCCATACTCCCATTCAAAAGAGGATAACTCAAAAGCAAGGATTTCATAGTCAACTTGAAGATCAGACCTGTGTCCTCTGTCATTCTGACCATATTGGAAATGATTTTGAGATGATCCACTGGGATCCTTCACAGAAGGATTTTGATCATAGTCAAACGGGATATGAGCTGGAGGGGAAACATATTGGCCTTGATTGTAGGACCTGCCACGCGAACAATTTCATTATGGCAGAAGACATATTAGAATATGCAAAAAAATATTTGGCAACAGATGTACTTAAGTCGACCTTTTTAGGTTTGGGGACAAACTGTGTAGATTGTCATGAGGATGTACACAAAGAAGAATTCAAGGAGCAAAGTTGTGATGCCTGCCATGTACCGCAGGATTGGCTAAAAGTCACTGAAACCTTTGATCACCAGAAGCAGACTAAATTTCCCCTACTCGGTGCCCATGAAAAGGTTAAGTGTGAAGATTGTCATACTGAACAGCAGCCTAAAGTTGGAGATTTTCAGGTTCATCGTTTTGGTGGATTGAAGTTCGATCTCTGTACTGATTGCCACGAGGACAAACACAAGGGAGCATTCGGACAAGATTGTCTGGAATGTCATACAGAGAGTAGCTTCAAGATCAGTAAACAGACAGGTAGTTTCGATCATGACAAGACCCGTTACCCGCTGACGGGTCTCCACAATCAAGTTAAGTGTGAAACCTGCCACACAGAAAAAGAACAGTATAAACTCCGATCGAGCTTCGATGCATGTAGTGATTGTCACTCAGACCACCATGAAGGCGCATTCCAGAAAGCGAGACGCACCTCTGAATGCGACCAATGCCATAGTACCAAGGGTTTCTCTCCTGCATTATTCGGTATATCCCATCATAAAAAGACCCGCTTCCCTTTGATCGGTGCCCATCTTGCCCAACCCTGTTTCGTCTGTCATATTCAAAACACTAAACCAATTTATAATTGGGAATCTGTGGCCTGTGAGTCCTGCCATGAAACCATTCACGGTGTGCAGTTCGCAAGCTATATGAATTCAGGTCAGGGATGCGAGTCCTGTCATCAGGCATCTGATTGGACGGAATTGCTATTTGATCACCAGGAAACAAAGTTTCCTTTACGGGACAGACATTCAGAGATCGATTGTGGTGACTGCCATAAACCCCAAGATACGATCGTGCAGTATGAAAATCTGAACTCAAGTTGTGGGAGTTGTCATCTTGATGCTCACCAGAAACAATTCTCTGAGAAGACTTGCGATGCCTGTCATTCATCTGCATCCTGGACAATCCTTAACTTTAATCATACCGATCATACTCAATTCCCACTGGATGGGCAGCATAAGGATGTTGCTTGCGGAAAATGCCATAAGTATGAATCCGAAATAGAGACAATTCGATTTAAACCCGTTGCCCACCGCTGTCAGGACTGCCATAGTTTTGGAGAGTTCAGGTGATGCCAGCACTTCTATTCAGCCTATTGCTCCTTCTTTCATATCCGAGTTTTGCTCAGGATACCCAGGGAATTGATACTGATTTGGCCTGTGAGACCTGTCATGTTGGGGGCGACTGGCAACAGGATGCAGGACGAGGTTTTGACCATCTCAGCACCAATTTTGAACTAAATGGCACCCATGCAGATCTTGAATGTAGTAACTGCCACACTGGCTCAAGTCTAAGCGAATTACATAGTTTTGGCAATTTAGCTGGTGAGTGTAACAGCTGTCACGAAGATGTCCATCAAGATCAGTGGGGAGATGATTGTCAACGTTGCCACAATGAAGAGTCCTGGGAACTATCTACTCAACAGCAGAATCATGACCTGACCCGTTTTCCACTTGTGGGACCACACCGTAAACTTGAATGTGAGTCCTGCCACATAAGCAATCCTGGAAATACTACGAATTTACCCGTAACCTGCCTGGGGTGTCATGTGAGTGACTACAAGGATAGTCGTGATCCTTCACATGTGATCTTGGATTTGGACACCGATTGTGAGCGCTGCCATGCGGCACAAACATCTACCTGGGATGATTCACATTTCAACCACAATGAGACAGGATATTACTTGCTAGGGATGCACGCAGCGGCAGATTGTGCCTCCTGCCACACCGAAGCTGCTCAGAGCACACCATCTGACTGCCAAAGCTGCCATATGGCTGATTATAATCAGAGTACAAGCCCTGCTCACCTTACAGAAGGTTATCCTCAGGACTGTCAAGAATGCCACACCAGCTTCAATTGGAATTCACAATTCAGTCATGAGCAGACTGGATTTATCTTAAACGGAGCTCATATTGAAACCAGCTGTAACCTATGCCATGTCAACCAGGTTTTCGATGATACACCTGAAGCATGCGGATCATGTCACACGGCTGAATGGGAGGACAGTGAAAACCCACCACACAACGATGCCGAATTTGATAAAAGTTGTGAAAACTGTCATACAGAAATTGATTGGCTTCCAGCTAGCTGGACTCATGATACTGAAACTGAATATCCTTTGACCGGTGCTCATATCCCGGTTACCTGTCTAGACTGCCACCAATCCGCACCTTATTCTGAACAGGCAAGTGATTGCTATGCCTGTCATCAATCAAACTATGAAGCCACCAGCGAGCCTAACCACGTATCGGCAGGCATGTCCACGACTTGTGAGATCTGCCACACAACCAACGATTGGGTCTCTGTTGGTGTGGATCACGATCAAAGCGCTTTTCCATTAGTTGGAGCACATGCAGAATTGGATTGTGAGGTCTGTCATTCAGCAGGTTATGACCTACCAATTACATGCGATGGTTGTCATCTAGATGATTTTGAAGGCACAGTATCTGGAACTGGACCGGATCACCAACAATTTAAATTCAGTATTGATTGCCTGGAGTGTCACAGTCAGGTAGCGTGGGCTCCTTCCCATTTTGATCATGATCCAGGTATCACCGAATATGAAATTCAAGGGGCACATCTTGAACTTCTCCCAAATGATTGTTTTGCCTGTCATGCAAGCGCCCAATGGACTGACATACCCAATGCATGCGAGGGCTGTCATCAGAGCAATTTTACCGAGGCTACGGAGCCAAATCATGTTGAGCGTGGGTTTCCAGATAATTACTGTGAGGCCTGTCATAGCCAAACCGCCTGGAAACCAGCAGAGTTGGATCATACATTGTTTACTGTGACCTGTATTAGCTGTCATTCTGCTAATTATCTGGCTACTACTGATCCCGACCATCAGTTGACATCCTATCCAGAGGAATGTGAGTCCTGTCATTCCACAAACGTATGGACGCCGGCTATAGTTGATCATACACGTCTTACAGGAACTTGCGTAAGTTGTCATTTAACAGATTTTCAATCTGCCACAAATCCTGATCATCAGTCTGCCTCATTCCCTGAGGATTGTGAGACCTGCCATACGACGGATGCCTGGACACCTTCAACCTTTGATCACGCATCATATTTCCCCATCTATAGTGGCCAGCACATGGGTGAATGGAACGACTGCTCTCAATGTCACATCAATGCTGCTGACTTCACTGCATTTACCTGTTTTGGCGCGGAATGTCATACGATGTCAGATATGAATGATGAACATTTTGACGGCGGTACTTATGAGACGTGTAACGGAATTACATATACACCGAATACAGTGACACCCGAAGATTGCTATTTCTGTCACCCAACTGGAGATGGTGACGATTGTGAGGGAACTGGCGACAGTTTTGACCCCATCTTCATACCTGAGAAATATAAGCTTCCCAATCCCCCTCCGTTCTCTGTTCCTTCAAAACGAAAGGACCAGCTTAATGATAAGAATTAGCTGGATACTTGTTTTGGGATTAGTCCTCGGTTACAGTCAGGACATGATAGAGACCAATCTCTCCTGTACTGATTGCCACAACGTTGGATCCTGGTTTCCTCTCTCAAACTCGCCCGTATTTAATCACAATGATGATACTGATTTCAGCCTTGTAGATTCGCATTCTGACCTGAATTGTATGCAATGTCATTCTGGTGAATCAATTGAAGCATTCCATAAATTCAAAACACCAGGTACGACGTGTATTTCTTGTCATCAGGATATTCACCAAAATTATTGGGGTAATGACTGCGAGGCGTGTCATTCACCCGAGAATTGGAATCCGGCACAGTCATTTCGACGTCACGATCAGACCCTATTCCCTCTGGTGGCTGCACATCGCAGTCTGGACTGTTATTTATGCCACGTTGAGCCACAGATGATCCCATCATTGGATTGTCAAGCCTGCCATCAATCCGATTTCTTGCCTGATCTGGTTTCTCATGGGGGATTCACTGACCGATCTGATTGTTCCCTTTGCCATGCGCCAACACGCTGGGATCAAATATTGGCGATTAATCATGATGTCTTCTTCCCCATCAATAGTGGTGAGCATCGAGGCAGATGGGATAACTGTTCCACCTGTCATACCGTATCAGGTGATTTTCAAACGTTTACCTGTTTTGGTTCCGGATGTCATAGTATTACAGAGATGTTTTCAGAGCATTGTGAGGATGGTTCTTGTGAGCAGTGTGATGGATTATCTTATCCCAGGACAGGGGTAGACTCTGAAGATTGTTATTTCTGCCACCCCAGTGGCAATACATCAAAGTGTGGGGACTGATGAAGCATTTTTCTAAGATATTAAAACCTGTACTCCTATTCTTACTACTGGTGAATCTGCTAGGGGCACAGACAACACTCAATGGATCCATTACTTATATCAGCCATGAAAATGCCTATATGGATCTTGGCAAAAAAGCAGGCTTACAGGTAGGTGATAGTGTCCGTGTTGAAAGAGGGAGCACTCTGCTCGGTATTGCCATTATCTCGCAATTAAGTGGCTCTTCATCAGCGTTGACAGCCATTGATCCCACAAGCATGACCTGGCAAATTGGTGATCTGGTGAAAGTTCAAGGCCCTGAGCCCGTTGAAATATTAGAACCTGTTCTAAACATTTCTGATACCAGTATCACAGTGCAAAAACCAGGACAAGTTTTTCTGGATAGTAGTGCCTATGAAGCCCGTGTGCCAATCACCATGGACTTGGGGCAAGATCGGTTTGCACCATCATTTACTGGATATATTTCAACCAGAATCGACGATCGCGGCGGTGATCCTGATGCTCCTAGGACCACAACTGGATCCCTATACGGTCAGTTCAATGTCCTTGATATTGGTATCCAACATCTAGATGCTAGTATCTTTTTACGTAGTAGTCGATCATCCACAGATTCTACATCAGATACAAAGCTCTATTCCCTCATGTTTAGTTATAATAACCCAGATAACCGATTCAGTTATTTACTGGGTCGCCTTTACCACCCCCAATTCTCGAGTTTGGGTACGGTGGAAGGACTGGGTGTCTCCTGGAGCAGTGACAAACGGGTGATTGCCCTGGTAGCAGGTCAAGAATCGAATTTATACAACACGATCGACAAAGTAAATCGGGGTAAATTTGGTTTACTCAACGAGAGTCATTTTAAGCGAGGTAATTACCAGATTGGAACTGTTGTTGAGACGGAAAGTAATGAGCTCGCACGTAGCTACCTTTTACTTAAGTCCACCCTCAGACTAAATAAGGGTTTACGAATTCTGAATTATGGTGAATTCGATCTGGATATCTTCGATCAGTCCATAAGTCAAAGTTTGATCTCATTATCCCGGTTCCGATCATCATTTAATTGGCGGATGACGAGTCGATTGTCCAGTAGTTCACGTTATAGTTACCGTCAAAATATTTTTGATCTTCTGGATACAGCAGATACAGAATACGATATAGCTGCGAGACACTCATTCAACAGTTCTTTACGTTGGTCTTCCAGATCAGGATTAATGTTCTCAGGCCAGGCTTCTTATCGTACAGATGGATCCGGCCGAAGTATTCAGATGTATGGTCTAAATTTTGGTGATCGAAGTTTTACTGCTCGGGATATTGATTTGAATATGGGCAGCACACTCATGCTATCCTATTTAAGCGAAGGCGGACGCTCCTATGCCCGTATGAGCAAACAGGTCCTTCCCTGGTTAAGGCTGGATCTCTATGACGAGCTATTCTATTACCGGATCTTGGGTGAAACCACATTCAGAATTCGACATTTGCCTGAAATATCCTTAGCAGCCAAAGTTCCTGGACTAAATAGACTCAGATTACGGATGCGCTTTGAACAAGAAGATGGGGTGACTTTTTACCGACTGAGTTTTAGTGCTAGTCGCCAGTTTTAAGATCAGAGATCTCTGGTCTATAGCGGCCAAAACATGGGTACAATAAACACCGCGATCAAGCCAAACAGGATAACTAGAGGCAATCCAACCTTGGTGTAATCAGTGAATCGATAGCCCCCAATACCCATAACCAGAAGATTAACCGGGTGTCCTAATGGACTCAGAAAAGCACTAGAGCTGGCAATGACCACAACCATAGCCAAAGCATGGGGTGAAAGCCCCAGATCACTGGCTGTGATAATAGCGATGGGTGCCATAAGCACTGCAACAGCCGCAGTAGGCATAACCTGAGCAAACAATGCAGTTATGATAAATAGACCAGCCAGAACCCCATAATTGCCCATAAAACCTAATGATTCTAACATGCTGTGTGCTAAAGAGACGCTGAGACCTGATTCCTGCATAGCTACTCCAAGACTAAGCATACCTGCGATCAACATTATTGCCCGCCATTCAATGGCCTCATATGCTTCATCCATACTGATGCATTTTGTCAGCACCATCATGATAGCACCAGCCAGGGCAGCGATGTAAATGGGCAACCAACCCAGGGCTACTGTGGCCAAGACACCAACTTCAATCCCTGCTGCTACCAGAACCTTGTCTTTTTTATAAATCGGTTGATCCAGGCCACTAATTACCAGAAAATCATCTTCCTGCTGCAGCTTAGCCAAATCTTCACGCATGCCGTAGACCATTAGGGCATCACCAGGCTCCAAGGTGAAGTCTCTGAGGTTGGTTCTAAAGGCTCTATCTTTGCGCCAGATAGCCAGAACAGAAAGCCCAAACCGGTCGCGAAAGGACAATTCACCCACTGTCTTCCCAGTCACTGATGTACGTGGTGAAAGGGTTACTTCCGCAACCCCAATCTCGTCAGACTCGAGACGTTCCAGATCAGTTTGTACCTGCTCTTCTAATTCAAGATTCTGCAAGCAATCCAGGATCTCTAGAATCTCAGGCTCAGCTAACACAATAAGAGCATCATCGACTTCAAGCTTTTCTTGAGGTGATGGCATTATCATAATGTCATTCTGTCGGTTAATACCAAGTACGTTTATCCCTAATGCACTTTTCAATTGACTACGAGCAATGGATCTACCTACGAGTGCAGAGTCATGTGGGATATGGATCCCAATCAAATTTCTATGCAGTTTATACTTAAGAGCGACCTTCCTAGGATTGATAAATGAGAATTCATCGACATGTTTGCTATTCTTTATTGCTTCAAGATTCTCGGTTTGTCCAATGGCAATAAGCAGGTCATCTTTGTTAAACCGATAATTCCGTAGACGTGAGACACGAACCTTGCTTCCATGAACAATGGCCAGAATATTAATACCGAACGAATTCCTCGTTCCCGCCTCTTTAAAGGTCTTCCCGATAAATGGGGAATCAGCTGACATCTTGATCTCGGCGAACTTCAGGGCTTCACCAAGCTCATGTTCACCAATCAACCAACCTCGTTCTATGGTCAAAGTTTTCCAGTCGTGGAGTGTCCCAACCTGTTCTCGACGTCCCCCGACCAAGAGTTTATCATGAACTCGAAGCTCTGTATCTGGACCCGGTGCCAACAAGGTCTTCTCTCCCCTGAGGATCGCCATCACATTAAATCCCAGGGCCGATCCAAGTCGACTTTCGGCTAAGTTGCGATTGGCAAGAGGGGAATTCTCGGGTAAAGTCAGAGTGAGGAGTCGCTCATTGAGTTCATATTGACCTCTGAGGGTGTCTGTAATGGATGTAGAGCGCCCCAAAGTACGATCTGGTAACAAGTGTCGCCCGATAAACACCAGATAGATGATACCTACCGTCATAGCTATAAGCCCCACCGGGGTAAAATCAAATAATTCGAATGGAGCCAATCCAGCACTTTCCAATGAACTACTGATCAAAATGTTAGGTGCAGTGGCTATGAGCGTAGTCAATCCGCCAAAAAGCGAAGCAAAGGCAAGTGGAATAAGCAGTTTTGATGGCGATCTGCCGGTACGATGGGCAATTTCCATGACAACAGGCAACATCAAGGCGGCTACACCGATGTTGTTCATGATACCGGAAAGCGAACCCACAACAATCATCATGATCACCAGCAGCTTGATCTCGCTATCCCCAGATAACCTGAGAATCTGCCCTCCCAAGATCTGAGCCACACCGGTTCTAACCAATCCTGCACTAAGCACCAGAACAGACGCTATGGTAATAATGGCCGTATTACTAAAACCGGCTATGGCCTGTGAATGAGAAATCACACCAAATATGGACAAGATCAAGAGTACTGACAAGGCAACCACATCAACCCGAAGCCACTCTGTGATGAAAAAGAGTACAGCCAGCCCGAGAACGGCAAGTACGAATAGCATTGAAAGGGTCATCGAATTCCTGTCATGTATAGTCCAGCGAAAAGTTACTTATCTAAAAATCGTATTGAATCAAAAGTAAGGGTAAATCTAAACGGTGCAAGGTTTCTCGTCTAGCCAGCAATACAGCACCTACACTCACACAAATATTAGTTAATAATATTATTTTACTAATTCCCTCATAATCGCTTTACATAGAAAAACCCCTGACCTACATTTGACTCCAACAAGTGAAACAAGTTATATGAGCCTGTTTCATGCCTATTTGAGAGAAAGTAGTGAGTTATTATGTGTGGTATTGTTTGTGCATTTGATCTACAGGTAGAATCCAAAACACTGAGACGGCAAATCCTGGATATGTCCAAAAAGGTTCGTCATCGCGGTCCGGATTGGTCGGGAATTTATTGTGGAGACCATGCTGTCATGGCTCATGAGCGTCTGGCCATTGTTGACCCCATCTCCGGTGGTCAGCCTCTTTACAACGAGGACCAGACCCTTGTTCTAGCCGTCAATGGTGAAATCTATAACCATGAAGACCTTAGAACTGAATGCCCAGATTACAGCTTTCAGACTCAATCTGATTGTGAGGTCATATTATCTCTATATGAAAAAAAGGGAGTGGACTTTTTAGACGAACTCAATGGGATCTTTGCTTTTGCCCTACATGATACAGTAAACAACACCTATCTGATTGCCCGAGATCATATGGGTATCATTCCACTCTATATGGGTTGGGATGCCGATGGTAACTTTTATGTCGCCTCTGAGTTAAAATCGCTGGAAGGGGTTTGCTCAAAGATCGAAGTTTTCCCTCCCGGACATTATTTATCAAGTACAGATGGCGAACTCAAATCCTGGTATGAGCGTGATTGGTCCGATTACAAAGCAGTCCAGGACAATAAAAACAGTATTCAAGAGCTGCGAGAGTCCTTAGAAGCTGCTGTCCATCGTCAACTCATGTCTGATGTCCCCTACGGTGTTCTGCTATCAGGAGGACTGGATTCCTCCATTATCTCGGCTGTAGCAAAAAAATACGCTGCTATGCGGGTTGAAGAACACGACCAGGAGAAGGCTTGGTGGCCACGACTACATTCATTTGCTGTTGGTCTCGAGGGCTCACCCGACCTGGCAGCTGCTCGCAAAGTTGCTGATCACATCAATACAGTTCACCATGAGATCCTGTTCACTATTCAAGAAGGTTTGGATGCTCTCCATGATGTTGTTTACCATTTAGAAACCTATGATGTCACTACTATACGAGCTTCAACTCCCATGTACCTCATGGCCCGTGCCATTAAAGCCATGGGAATCAAGATGGTACTCTCCGGAGAAGGAGCTGACGAAATATTTGGTGGCTATCTCTATTTCCATAAAGCGCCCCATGCCGAGGCTTTCCATGAAGAAACTGTACGGAAGTTGGGCAAGCTCCATCTCTACGACTGTCTTAGGGCTAATAAATCACTAGCCGCCTGGGGAATTGAAGGGCGCGTCCCCTTTCTCGATAAAGAATTTATGGATGTTGCCATGCGCTTGAACCCTGAAGACAAATTGATCAATGGCGAACGCATGGAAAAATGGATACTGAGAAAAGCATTTGAGGATTATCTCCCTGAAAGTGTGGCCTGGAGACAGAAAGAACAGTTTTCCGACGGGGTTGGATATAGCTGGATCGACAGGTTGAAAGAGATGGTGGAAAGTGCCGTCACTGACAAACAAATGTCAAATGCCAAACATCGCTTCCCCATCCATACTCCCCAGAGTAAGGAAGAATACTATTACCGCAGCATTTTTGAGGAACATTTCCCTTCAGATTCAGCAGCTGCCTGCGTTCCTTCAGTGCCTTCAGTGGCCTGTAGTACTCCTGAAGCTTTGGCCTGGGACGAATCCTTCAAAAACATGATCGATCCTTCTGGACGAGCTGTTAAGGCTGTTCATGATGATGCTTATGAATAGTGAGTTAGTGAGTTGATGCTCATCTGCGTTCCTTGAACTACGATGAGTGAAAGTTTATGAGTTAGTGAGCTGGGGTGGAAATATGGATTCTGCCCCCTGTCCTTTTCTTATCCTCTAGCCAGCTCCTCGATTAGTTTGGAGCAACCTCCCTGACACACAAATTCAGCATGATCGCCGGTGTCTTTAAATTTCCGGCCAGTGATATTGGAACATTCGAATTCGTACTCTGTTAACTTAAGGAATCGATCCATAAGAGCATCGAACATGCTTGTGTAGTCTTTATCACCCCACAAATTTTTAATTTCATGTTCCTCTTGCAAGCGCATTCCTTTGATCCAGATGGCAGCACCCAGAGCACCACAGGCTCCACCACTTAGACCGATACCACCGGCAAATCCAGCAACCATAAGGGCATGTTCTTCAGATGCACCGATTTTCTCAGCCAAAAGGGTTGCACAACTTACAGGATCTGATTGTACTTCCATGGTTTCATCTGCTAGAACAGCTTTAATCTCATCAAAGGCAGAGGGCCCATATTTTCCAGCCATTCGTAAACAGCTTATAGTTTGACCTTTGATTAAGAACTTCATAACCATGTCTTTGGTTGAGGATGATTTATCCAGATGGGTTATGTCAACACAATTGATATGATCGTTCTGATTACGAAAGGTCTCTATTAGTCTTTGAGTTGCTGCAACCGTCCGAGTTTTAGCTTCTGGTCCGGATCCATGCAGATGATACGCTTGCGCTCCGCAGGCTAAGGCAGAGCCCCAGAGCATTCCACATTGGAAGCCATGCTGCATAATTCCACCGGCAAAGGGCGCTATTGCCTGTTCCTCAGATTTTAACGGGTTACCAAAAGCCTTGTTGAGAACTCTCAACAGTGATTCTGATCAGGTCCCCACTTTCAGAAAAGAGCCCACAGCTCCCATGGGTGTTACACGTTTTGTTGTGTCACTCATCTTAGCTCCTCTACTTTCCTCAATATTAGTAACCTATTTTTTTGCTAGGACGATGTCAACGGGTAAACCGAACATAGACATCTCCTCAAACCTTACAATTTTAAGCCCAGCTTCCTCAATCGCCTGCCGAACGTATATGGGACGACAATCCACAAATCGCGTATACCTTGCCTGGGCCCACTCATAGAGCTTAACCATCCAGCCACTGTTCTCCTTCTTTGACATGGCTACGATACAGATACGACCACCTGGGTGCAGCACTCTTCTGCATTCTTTGAGGATCAGTGGAATTTCTGGTGTATCAAACAACTCAAGGGTAAAACTACTGAAAATAGCATCAAACATAAGATCATCGTAAGGAAGTTGTGAGCCATCACCACATATCAATTCCACGCGCTCAGAATAACCGGCTTTATTAATTCGTTTTTGAGTGATATTAAGCATTCCACTGGAAAGATCAATTCCACATACTTTGCCCGAGCTACCAACCGATTCTGCCATGGCTTGAATACAGTGGCCAGTACCGAAGCCAATCTCAAGGACTGATTCCCCTGCACTGACTTTGAGTTTTTCCAATCCTGCTAGTCTATATTTTTTCTCAGCCAGACCAGCCATAAAATCATACCACGGACTCATCTTGTCATAGGTAGTTTTAGCTTCTGCTTTGGTTCGTTTAACTCTATTGATTGATGCTAATTTGGTCAAGCCCCCTCCGTTTAAGATTTGATTCCCTCAGCTTGGATGTAACGCGAAGGTTCTGCTTTCGTTTGATTCTTTATCTTGAAAGAGCAGAGTTAGCTCTATGCATTCATGACTCAATCTCTCATTAGTAATCAAACTAAAACGCACCCCATTTTTGTTTGCCGGGTATATAATATGATGGAAGAATAAATTTAAAAATACTGGCAATTTTTCCAGCTTGCTGACTTTTTTCGGCACTTTCAGCCGCCATCTTATCCAGCATTTCACCAAAGGTTTCAGAAAAATATTGTTTTGCTGTCTCTGCCCTTTCATCGTCTGACATTTCCTGCCCACGGATCTGTCCTAATTCGCCGGCATCCAGCCAGACACCCCCACAATTACCACACTCATCAATTACTACCTCACGCTTGACGCTCAAAAAGTGTTTCATCATGATGACGTCCTCGCATCTGGGACATGCTCGCTTCGCATCCCCATCGGTCTTCACGGAAGGATTCTTTTTTATATCAAGGAGGCTTGCACCCAATGTCTCATGGGATTCATCCACGTGTTTCAGTTCGTGTTGATCAAACCACAATCCTCCACACCCATTCTCACAGACATCGACTTCAATCCCCCCTACTTGTAATTGTTTCAGTTGATTGCTACATGCAGGACAATTCATTTATGTTTCCTTTCATTTTCATCTCTTCATCAAAATTTGAGTTCTACACCCATGGCAGGGATCACAATGGAGGTTTCCCAATCTGGTGAGAACAGGATATTCACCTCAGGAAGCAATCTCAAACGCTTCCCTACGACAACTCCCATAACAAAATCATTGGCAAAGTGTAGAGATTCGGTGGCGTCTGACGAGGTTCCAAAGACATTAAAGTCTCCGTCTGTGGCAACAAATATGGTCTTGTAGCCTACATACCAATGTTTCTGTCCGACCATAAGCATTGGATACAGGGCATTCATCTGATACTTGGACTCTCCTGATCCTGAATTTATCTGCAGCATGGAGTAACCCAGATCAAAAGACACGGTTACCGGTTTTTGAATCAGTTCCACCTTAGTATCAATAAACAGCGCAGCCGGCAAAAAGATCTTGGCTCCCACATCAATTCTGTCAGTCAGACCATATCGCATGCCTAGCTCAGGCAAGATCCCTGCAGGTTCTCCATCTTCAACCAGTGTGGCCATTCCGGCTGAGATACTGACCGTTCCAGGCTCCAGAGTTTCTACACTTTGTAGGGTAGAAAAGGAAATACAATTTGTCAGAAACAAGAGACTCATTGCAGATAAGAGAATAACCATACGGCTTATAGTTGACATAGTGCGCTAAATCCTTCCATCATATGAATAAGAGTACAAATCTAGCAGGAATGCTTAGAGAGTCAAAGGTTTAGGGACAACTTAGCTTAATTCGTAGTCGAGATGTGATGTAGATCTAGAAATTGGATCATATACATCAAACGAGTTGTCTTGTTGGATAACTGACTATTTCCCTCCTACATGGAGAAGCCTCCGATCCTTAACTTTATGAAAAGATCAGAGGCTTCATTACTCCTGTTAATTCAGAGACTAATTATCTCAGATACACCATTTTAATGACTGATGAATAGTTACCAGCCTGTATTCGAGCAAGGTAAACTCCCGTGCCTACAGGCGTTCCAGCTTGAGAGGTCCCATTCCACTGCATAGCGTACCACCCAGCCGCTTGAGAGTGATTAATCAGGGTTGCCACTTCCCTACCTGTTATATCATATACAACAAGGGTGACATCCGAAGTCTCTGGTAAACCATAACGGATCGTAGTTGTCGGATTGAATGGATTCGGATAATTTCGCTCTAATGTGAATTCATCTGGAAGATTATTACTATCAATACCAACCACAAAATGGTTGATCGCTTCCGATGATTCACCTTCATTTTGATTAAAGTCCACCGCTGAGATCCGATAATAGTATGTAATTCCAACTTCTACACCTGAATCGAGGTAGCCAATTTCCTCAGTTTCCAGGATCAGCTCTTCAGTTGCAAAATCTTCGACGGTGCTACGATAGAGTCTGAAATATTGAAAATCCTCATCCTCTGCATGATCCCAACTTAAAACAACCTTGTCATTTTCCTCATAGGCCGTCAAGCCCATTGGTGGTCCTGGAAAAAGATTATCCCACGAGGAGCCCCAGGCTGATTCTGATCCAAAATACTTTTCAGGATCCATAGTATGGGCGATGATCCTGAATTCACTTTCAAATGGATTTTCCAACATGGCATTCATGTAGGTATGAGCCAGAAATGTATAGCCAAAGCGTTGTAAGGCTGGCGTACTTCCTAAAGATACCCATTGATCGGTAAAAGGGTTCCTTTCCAGCACACCATATTGAGTAATTTCACCGGCTCCATCGAGAGCACTGGCTGCCCAATGAACTTCAACCCAGTTCCCCTGATCATCTGGAACATCCTCAACAGCAAAGATGTGTGGTCTGAGTTCATCAGTTATTCGAATATTGATAGGATAAATGGCTAATATTCGTCCATTCTCAGCGTCCCTGGCAATAACACTAGCTGTGTGATCACCTAAAGCTAATGCAGACACATCTATGCTAATATTTACCTGACTCTCACTTCCTACAGCAAGCTGACCGGAAGAAACATCGGTTGTCACCCAGCCAGGAATACCCATCACTTGCAGCCAGTCCGGACCCCATTCAGAATTAGGGATAGTATTGCCTGTAATCAGAGATAGACTATGAAAGGCTCTGTGATAAACGAATATTTCATCACCACCATATTCATTATTTACTGAGGCCGGGAAAGCGATGTATTGACCATCAGGTGAAGACCGTGGATAATATTTATTAAGCCCGGTATGAGTCTCAACCCTGAAATCACTGCCATCAATTCTGGCACTCACAATTTCAAGGCTACCCTCATCCATCCATGAAGACCAGATAACTCGGTTTCCCTTGGGCATCCAGGAAGCCTGATAATCTGAAGACATAGGATTGCCAAATTGGGAGAAGCTGCCATCCATTAATGAGTATACTCGGATATCTGCTGGTTGACCGGGTATTCTGTAGAATGATACAAAATGACAGCCATCAGGGGAAACTTTTGGACGACCATCAAGATCTTCATTAAATGTTAGCCGAACAACTTCCAGCGTATGAATATTGATTTTATAGATCTCAGCCTGGTCATGATCTCTGGTTGACCCGAAAAAGATCCACTCACCATCGGGAGACCAACTTGGCCAGGCATCGAAGATTTCAGGTTGATTGGTGAGATTAGTAAGGGCAGTACCGTCTGAATTCATGATCCAAACGTCAGCTTGCCCATCTCGATATGAGTAAAATGTAATTTTTGAACCATCGGGAGACCATACAGCGTCTCGATCTTTCACATCAAAGGTAAGTTGCGTCTTCTCTGATCCATCAGGACGCATTTTCCAGATATTACCATCAAAGGTTATCTCTGTGTCTGGTTCGTCCATGTACAACAACCACGTGGAGTCTGAGCTGGCGATCTCTAAAACATAATCAGCCTCAGCATTCCCCATGTTGTGAAGGGTGAATGACGCATCTATGGTTTGTTGTCCCGGTGGTATCACCAGGCGTGTGCCATCTATATCACCCGTGGTAAGTTGTGGTCTCGGTGCAGAACAGGGCCAGTCGTCTTCGTGGTAGAGAATTTTGATCTCATCTCCAGTAAGAGCACGATTATATATCCTAAAGTCATCCAATTTTCCGTTAAAGAAATATTGTGGTTCTGCTGTGGAGCCAAGGAATAAAGGCTCATTTGTATCGAGATTTGTTCCGGGTCCCAAACCATCAGGTACTCCAACTAGATCACCATCAATGTACATTTTTAGAATTGAAGAACCATCATACACAAGTATCGTATGGAACCATTGATTGGCATGGAAATCACTTAAAAAGCTTATTGATGTTTGTGCACCATTAACCGTAGCAACTAGAGCCCCATCTTGACTATCATAATTTAGTGTATATGAACCAGATAAACCTTTATACACAATATCTTGTCGACCTGTGTTGGAGTTCATCTCCATAGCAGGATTGATCCAAAGTGATGCGGTGAATGCTTGGAAACCATCCAGGTTTATTGTCTCAGATATTTCAATGTTATTCCCTACACCATCAAAAGAAAAAGCACTTTCTGCATTCCCAAATCGGTCAGTGGTGAGTGTGGCGCCATTATTTGTGCCATCATTCCCATTTCCACTCTCATCATTGGCATTGCCATTGAAGGGATAGTGAGCAACTAGACTTGGATCCCAGCCGCCTTCACGGTACAATTCAGATATTTCTTTCCCAGTGAGAAGTTTGTTAAAGAAACGAACATCATCTAATATGCCACTATAGTTATTTATTGGCCCTAAGGTCCCATGATTTCCAGCTCCAAGGCTCATACTAATCGGGTTTGTGGCATTTAGGAAAGCGGTAGTATGTAAGTCCGAAGTGCTGGTTTCAAATTGACCATCAACATAGCAGTAGAGTGAGTCTTTTTGACCACTACGACTATAGACAATATGATGCCATTTACCATCATTGACATCGCTTGCGGAAAATAGAGATGGGTTGTTGGCCTCATCATCACGAAAAATAAACCTTGCCGGTCCATCATCGATAAAGACAGCAATCTGTTGTGCTCCAGTTTGTTCAAACCCAAGAAAATGTGAGCTATTACTTACCGTTTTGATCCATGCAGATAGCGAAAAATCATCAGTAGGGCTAATAACAGGAGTAAAGGAGGTGTTAATATCATCATCAAGCCCATCAAAACTATAAGCTGAGTTAGCATTCCCAAACCTGTCTGTAGTCAATACAGCACCATTATTTATCCCATCATGCCCATTCCCACTCTCATCGTTTGCATTACCATTGAAGGGATAATAAGCAACGAGTGGATTTGGATCCCAATCGTTCAAATAGTATAGGGAGTCAATTTCTTCTATGGGCAGAGAATAGTTATAAATATAAATATCATCAATTTTACCTTCAAAGTGACCAGCTGCAATATCGCCATCTCTTCCAATAGCCGTTCCACCTGATTGATAGTATATCTCACTGGGATCTCTATTTGGATCCTGATCTACTACTTCTCCGTCAACATATACCGTAAAAATTGAACCTTCATAACTCATGGCAATAAAGTGCCATTTCCCATCATTGTAGGTTTTATCTGTACTTACGTATTTGTAATACTCATTCTCATTGTGCCAAATTGCACAGGAGAATCCGCCAATATGGGGCATTGTACTATCAACAAATGGGTTTAGTCCTATGTTATACCCATATAGACGATTTTTAATAATGTATTGATTTAATGGCGATCCAAGGTTTTGAGAGGTTGAGTTAAACCAAGCTATTACTGTGATATTTGACGGCCGAAAAATATTACTATCTCCCAACCAAATGTAATCATCATTACCATCGAACTCATAAGCACTATTTGGATTTCCAAACCGATCTTCCACTAAAACCGGACCATTCACTACCCCGTCACTCCTATTCCAACTCTCATCATTGGCATTGCCATTAAAGGGATAGTGAGCGACAAGGCTATTTTCTAGAGGAATGTCAATACCATACTCGATGACTGCGAAGGAGTAGCCATTGGGGTTGCCCTCTGAGAAGGGCTTCTCTATGAATCCCTGAATCAACTCAGGATAGCCGTCGCCATCCAGGTCACCAGCAAAATCCAGAGCTAAACCTCCCATCAGATCCGGCCATTCAACAAGCAGGGTCTCCTCCCAGAAATTTCCATTATAGTGCCATTGGTGAACCCTGGCTTGGTTATATTCAACAGTGAATAGTTCATCGAAACCATCGCCATCAACATCTCCCCCAGTCACATCCCAAAAAACACCAGTTTGCGAGAGAATCTCAATTTTTCCCGTTTCATAACCCATGATGGAGACATCATCACCACCAGATACCTGCCAAAACCATCCTGAAGGATACATGCCACCAAACAATTCATCATGACCATCATTGTCAATATCCGTGATATATGTTGTCCCGAAAACTGTTTGATCACTATATGAGGTATCAAGAACGGTAACACTTTGTAGCTCATAGGTATCAATGCCTGTTGATTCAACTAAAAGCATTTTTGCATTGTCCCAGACAAAGAAATGGGCTTCCAGCCTTCCATCGCCATCCAGATCACCAATATTGGGTTGACCCCAAGGTGAACCGGCAAAATCGTTAGCACTGGTTCGAGCGTTTGAATATTCTACAACCATATTAGCGTTTCCAGTTGAAAATGATCCTTGAATAGAAGCAATGAGAATGGCGTCAAATGAAGGATCAAGCCCATTAATTGAAATGAGTATCTCAACCTGCCCATCACCATCCACATCGCCGATATTTAAAGCGCGTTCACCATAGTAGCGATCAACCTCAGCACCATCGACGAGGATGGGGATAACATACCGAACGTAAGCATCACTCCCATCAACACCATCCCACTCCCAGATGTGGATACCTGTAAAAGCATCAGCAGTATCTTGCATGCTTAAAAATATAATTTCCCCGCGACCATTATGGTCCAGGTCGCCTGTGATCACATGCCTTGGGGTTGTATAATAGGTGGTGAATTCATCACCCACCGAAGCGACCCATTCCAGGGTGTTGTCGCCTGTAGATTCATAAACATGAACGCCTCTCGTGCGATAGTCAGTAATCAATACCTCTTTTAAGCCATCATTATCCAGATCACTACCTGCCGTTACTCCTCGGGTTCTATATCCGGGATTGATAGCGTCAACCCCATCCTCATCTGCAACCACTGGATAAACACCAATTCCATCTGACTGGAATAGATCTGTTCTGTTGGTTATCCAGCCACTGGAATAAACAATGTTTTCCTCTTTCTCTATCTCTTGAGCGGATATGTCTGATATTTTGCCATCACTTGGATAGTAGGCAACTGGACCTTGCCCAAAAGCCATACTTACCATCATAAGCATCATTAGCAATAGTGATAATTTCCTGGTGGATTTCATAATACCCTCCCGAGATTAAACTGTTTATTTGATAATAAGCGGCAATATACACTATATCTTATCATAGACAAGTTGGTGACATTATTGGTCACTATTGGGAGTTATCTCAATCATTTAAACAAATGTGAAGGTATGGACGAAAACGTCCTAAATCGGAGCGTGAGTGTCTATACCTAGCAAGGGTCTGAGATTGCCGCGCCCTTCGGGCTCGCAAAGACTAGACATTGGGAGCCGCCTCCTGGATTCTGTCTTCACCATTTCTGAGTTTCAGCACCTTGGGTAAATCCGAGATTCTTTCGCTCAAGTAGTCATAAGGTTAGGACGTGTCGTACGCCGAGTCCACCTCGCATATGCTCAGTCCTCAGCAAGACACTGTAGGCTCAGAAAGACTAATTATTTTGGGTTCTCCCCTCAAACTCTCCCCCTTGCTTTTCTTTGCATGCTCCGCGGTCACTACGGTTAGGCTTTCCCTAGTTGTGTCGTTCCTCTAAAACAGAAACCACATCTTTCAGTGCAACATCGCGGGATTGGAGAAGGACCAGCAGATGATACATGAGATCAGCAGATTCATTGAGCAGCTCTTCCTTATCTCCAGCTACAGCAGCGAGAGCCGTTTCTACAGACTCCTCGCCCACTTTTTGAGCAATATATTTGCTGCCGCGCTGAAAGAGTTTAGCAGTATAGGAAGTTTCAGGCGAACCTCCTTTTCGTGTTTCAATCACTGACTCCAATTCTGATAGAAATGCCAACGTAGGCTGTGAGCTGTCATCCCAGCAGGTTGAAGTGCCTGTGTGACACACCGGACCCGTAGGATTTGCCAAAACTTTCAAACTGTCCCCATCACAATCAGCATAGACTTCCACATAGTTCAGGACATTCCCCGATTCCTCGCCCTTTTGCCAGAGTTTCTGACGACTGCGGCTAAAAAAGGTCACCAGACCGCTTTCCATGGTCTGTACAAGGGATTCCTGATTCATATAGGCCTGCATGAGGATCACACCAGAGTTGGCATCCTGGACAATGGCAGGAATCAGTCCCGCTTGTTTGTCCCAGGCTAATTGGTCAATAGTTGCTTTTGTCACTTTCATTTCCGTACCTCAATTCCTTTATCTCGTAAATAGGATTTTAAATCTTGTATATCGATGACCCCTTTGTGAAAAACAGAAGCTGCCAATGCACCATCCACATCACTTTCCTTGAAAACAGTGGTAAAATGCTCCATGGCCCCGGCACCACCGGATGCGATCAATGGAATATTAATGACCGCCCGGATTTTTGACAGTTGTGTCACATCATAACCCTGTCGCACCCCATCCTGATTCATGCAATTCAAGACAATCTCCCCCGCTCCAAGCGCTTCAGCTTGCTGCACCCAATCAACTGTGGTCCAGGAGGTTAGCTTTGTTTTGCTTTCGTCACCAGTATACTGGTAGACCTTGTATTCACCTGTCTCAGGATCCTGAAAACTATCTACCCCAACGACCACACATTGTTGTCCAAAACGGGCATTCAGATCGCTGATAAGTTGCGGATTATTCAGGGCTGGAGAATTGATGCTGATCTTATCCGAGCCCATTTCCAAAACTTCTGCTGCCAGATCCAGACTATCAATGCCACCGGCCACGCAAAAGGGAATATCAATCACTCTGGCCACTCTTTCAACCCAGGAACGATCCACAGCCCGACCATCACTTGATGCTGTGATATCATAAAAGACCAATTCATCAGCACCTTCTTTGGCATAACGCTCAGCCAAAGGGACAATATCACCAATGATCTCATGGTTGCGGAACTTGACCCCTTTAACCACCTTGCCATCCCGAACATCGAGACAGGGAATTATGCGTCGCGCCAGCATTGGATTGCCTCCTCTAGTGTAAATTTACCATCCAATAAAGCCCGTCCCACGATCACACCGGTAACACCAGTTGATGGTAAAGCAGCTATATCATCCAGAGTTCCAGTCCCTCCGGATGCCTGCCATTTCAAATTAGAATATACTTTAACAACATCTTTGTAAAGCGCTGTGTTAGAGCCGGTTAGTGTTCCATCTTTACTGATATCTGTACACAGGATATGTTTCGCATTCGAGTAGCTATCCAGGGTTTGCTCCAAACTCTTGCCACTGTCTTTTTGCCACCCTTTGGTAGGTAAAGTCTTGTTTCCCTGTTTATCGATGGAGACATCCAGAGCCAGAACGATATGTTCATTTCCAAACCGTTCCATCCAGGAGCCAACCAGGTCCGGCTCATTAATCGCTAAACTACCAATAATGACGCGTTCCACTCCGATAGTCAGCAGATCATCCACATCCTGCACCGAGCGGATTCCCCCACCCACCTGTAAGCGTGCATCAGTTCCAGCGACTATCTGTTTAATAAGTTCCAGTTGACGATTCTCTGCATCACGGGCACCTTCCAGGTCAATGATATGCACGATTTCAGCACCGGCTGCCGTGTATTTTTGCACCTGATCTACTGGATTCAGATCGTAGAAGCGGGTTTTCGAATAATCCCCTTGAAACAAGCGCACCACACGCTTATCCAATAAATCGATGGCAGGTATAATCATGAATTTATCTCCAAGAAGTTCTTCAATACCTGCAAACCCCGTTCCCCTGAGCGTTCCGGGTGAAACTGAACTCCATAAAAATTATCCTTCTGAATAGATGCGGAGAAAGCTGAACCATATTCACATTGAGCAAGCGTATAGTTTGATGGCTCAACAACATAGCTGTGAACAAAATAAAAGTAATCTCCAGGCTCGATTCCGGCAAACAAGGGACTCTCGTTAATATCAGTCAGTGTATTCCAGCCCATATGGGGCAAACGACGGCCCTGGGCATCCAAAGTGCTAACTTCCCCCGGGATTAGTCCTAAACAGGCTGTATTTCCTTCCTCAGAGCGTTCTAGGAGCATTTGCATCCCTAGACAGATACCTAATACCGGTTGAGTCAATCCACGTATGGTTTCGACAAGATCCCTTTCTTCAAGACCAGCCATGGCAAATTGGGCAGATCCTACGCCTGGTAGGAAAACCCGCTCTGCAGCGCTAATAATCTTAGGATCAGCAGTGATCACCGGTTTCGCATCCAGCCTTTCCAGGGCAAACTTCACTGAGGTAAGATTAGCACAACCCGTATCAACAATGACGATCATAACACGCCCTTACTACTGGGAATGGCTGAGCCACCCGTTTGAATAGCCTGTCCCAGCGCTCGCCCAAATACTTTGAATAAGGATTCCACCTGATGGTGAGCATTGCCTTCAGTGGTTGACAGATGCAAAGTCATTCCCATACTCATCGTCAACGACCTGAAGAAGTGAGACACCATCTGGGTGCTCATTTCACCCACTTTGTCAGATGTGAATGTTGCCGCAAATTCTAGATGGGGACGACCGGATAGATCCAGGACACATTCAGCCCGACATTCATCCATGGGTAGGACAAAGCCGAAACGACCGATTCCCTGTTTATTTCCCAGGGCCAGAGAGAGAGCTTCACCTAAAGCCAGAGCCGTATCCTCCACACTGTGGTGTTCATCAACCTGAAGATCACCTCCTACCTGACAATTCAATGAGAAGCCAGCGTGGACAGCGATCTGCTCCAACATGTGGTCAAAGAAACCAATGCCTGTATTTATGGAAGCAGAACTAGCTTCATTCAGATCGACTTCCACCAGAATATTGGTTTCCCGGGTTTTGCGATCTACTCGAGCTGTACGTCCTGCATTCAGAATGGTTTTAGTGATTTCTTTCCAGCCATTGGACACAGGATCGTATTGAATACCCCTAACGCCCATGTTGGCTGCCAGCTGCAGGTCAGTTTCACGATCACCGATGACATAGGACTTGGTAAAATCGATCTTCCCAGCTTGAAGCAATGGCTGAACCAATCCCAACTTGGGTTTGCGACAGGCACAGTCATCCTCTGGAAAATGAGGACAGATCAATACATTATCAAAGCTTATCCCCTGTGACTCAAGGACTTGCATCATTTTCTCATGAGGAACCTTAAAGTCCTCCTCTGGATAACTCTCTGTTCCCAGTCCGTCCTGGTTGGAAACCATGATCAAGCTATATCCAGCCGTTTGGAGCTTCAATAGGGACGGGATCACATCAGCTTCGAGAACCAGCTTTTCCAGTGAATCTACCTGAAAATCTACAGGCGGTTCCTGGATGATGGTTCCATCCCGATCAATCAATAGGGTTGGCTTTGCACTCATGCTTGTTCTCCTGAAAAGCCCGCTCGCAGAGCACGCCGAGAACGCAAAGTATTTATGTTTGATATTTCGTTTAAAAGGATCTTCGATTGTACCTGAGCCTCTTTCATGCTTGTTCTCCATAATTCTTTAATACCTTCAATAGTTCTGCTTGCTCAGCTTCGGTTCCAATGCTGATGCGAATGCAATTCTCCAGGTTCAATTGGTGGCTCTGGTCTCGAATAATGATTCCGCGAGACTTCAAATAATTCATAACTTCCTGAACATCAGCGACTTCCAGCAATAGGAAGTTGGCATCACCGGGATAGACTTGTTTAACAAACTCCAGGTCATTCAAAGCTGCTTCCAGTGTAGAACGACTCTGAATAATGGCTTTTACTTCGGATTTCATCCTGGAGACACCTTCATTGTTCAAAGCTTCCGTAGCCATCTCAACAATGGGTACAGGAATGGGATAAGGTGCTGAAACCTTCTGAAGGATAGAGATGATCTCAGGATTAGCAATAAGGAAGCCCGTCCGTAATCCTGCCAGGCCAAAGGCTTTTGATAGGGTTCTGGCAACCACCAGGTTGTCATATTCTGTCAAATCATTGATGAAACTGGCTTCAGGATTGAATTCGATATAGGCTTCATCCAGGATGACGATGGACTTGCCCTCGGCCATTTCTAGAACTTTTAGGACATCCTCCCTGTTCAATAGATTCCCCGTAGGATTGTTTGGTGAGCAAAGGAAGATGAGTTTGGGTGTAGGGCTGGGCACTTCGGCAGGCTCAGTGTCCGTAGCTAATTCGGTGGCTGAGCTAGCCGAAGCCTCCATCTCCTGGTCAAGGACACCGGGCATTTCGGCGAGCTCAATGTCCGGTGGTGTTCCGGAGGCTGAGGCTCCCGAAATCTCCATTCCCTGATTAATCGTACCGCTCATTTCGGCGAGCTCAATGTCCGGTGATGTTCCGAAGACTGAGGTTGAATCGGTCACTGAGGCTCTCGAAGTGTCCGATTTTGAGCCTGTCTGGATGGTCGTTTCGAGAGCCTCAACGTCCAGTCCGAAGTCCGACTTCAAAGGCACAGCAATAGTCTTAACCCCCAGAGTCTTAGCCGAAATGTCATACATTCCATAAGTGGGCGGTGTGTAAACGATACTATCCTTCCCTGGTTCACAAAATGCACGTATCAGGAGGTCAATTCCTTCATCGATTCCGCGAGTGACGATCAATTGCTCTGTACTGCACCCAGCATAATTCGCATAGGCTTTCAGTAATTCAGCGGGTTGAAACTGAGGATAACGATTATTGCTTGATGAAAGTCCTCCAGCTCCACGTTCATAGGGATTCTCATTGGCATTCAGCCAAATCTCCCCCTCAAGATTACTCCTGCCTGCTGAGGCATAAGGCACCAATGTTTGAATGTGTTTGGGCTGCAGTCCCTGAATCCAGCTCATTTGTCACCTGCTTTCAATCGCAATGCCACGGCCTGTTCATGTGCCGTTAATCCCTCTGAAGCAGCCAGAGTCATGATGGTTGAGCCCAAATTCTCTAATCCCTCACGAGATATTTCCTGAATGGTACAGCGTTTCTGGAAATCAGTCAATCCCAGACTACTGGTGAAACGCGCTGCTCCGTAGGTCGGTAAGACATGATTGGTCCCAGAGGCATAATCTCCAGCACTTTCCGGTGTCCAGGGACCCAGAAATATGGATCCGGCATTCTTGATCTCGTCTAAATACTGACTGGATTCATCAACTTGCATGATGAGGTGTTCCGGCGCATAGCTATTACTCACCTGAATGGCTTCATCAATGGAATCCACCAGAATATAGCGCGCGTGTGCCAATGACTTGGCAATGATCAGGCGACGCTCCAGTATTTTTGTCAAACGGCTTACTTCAATCATGACTGCTTTGATCAGCGCTTCGCTATCTGAGAGTAATACAACCTGAGAGTCAGGTCCATGTTCCGCCTGAGACAGAAGATCTATAGCTACGAAAGTGGGATTGGCATTTTTATCGGCGATCACCAGGACTTCTGAAGGTCCGGCCGGCATATCGATAGCCACCAATCCAGGCACTTGACTGACCTGCTGTTTGGCAGCAGTAACATAGCGATTCCCAGGACCATATACTTTATCTACTCCATCATAACTCTCTGTCCCATAGGCGAGTGCAGCAATCGCTTGAGCCCCACCCATTTTGTAAATATCGGTAATTCCACATTTAAAGGCAGCATAGAGAATCTCTGGAGCAATGCCTCCTTGTTGGTTTGGAGGAGTCACCATTATCGTTCTGGGACATCCTGCCAACTGAGCCGGAACACCCAGCATGAGAGCAGTAGATGGCAATGGTGTGGCACCACCGGGAACATAAAGCCCAACAGCTTCCATGGCTTGAACACGCAGAGTACATTTCACACCTACTGTAGTTTCAATCACCTCAGGCTCCGGTTGGATTTGGGCAGTGTGAAAAGCCTTGATCTGACTATAGGCGATATCAATGGCCACCTTGATCTTGGAATCCAGACCTGTTATGGCTGAATCGATCTCCATGGGAGAAACCCACGGATCATCCACCTCTACCCCATCGAAGCGTTTGGTGAATTCACTGACTGCTACATCACCTCTCAGACGGACTGCTTCAATGATCTCAGCCACCTGCTTTTGGAGTAGGTCGTCCTGTTCCAAGGCGGGACGCTTAAGCACCTGCTTTTTCTCTACACTGTTTAAACTTTTCCAAATGATCATGAGTTTTACCCCAGCATTTTCTCGATGGGCAGTACCAGAATTGAACTACCACCCAGTTTTTTCAATTCTTCCATCGTTTCCCAGAATACGGTCTCCCTAGCCACTGCGTGAATGGCAACCTGGTCCTCAGATCCCGCTAGCGGTAGAATGGTCGGCTTTTCTGCTCCCGGTAAGAGATCAATGATCTCCTCCATCTTTTCACGAGGTGCGTGGAGCATGATATACTTGCTTTCTTTAGCCTGCATGACGCCCTTGATACGAATCATGAGCCGGTCAATAAGCGTCTGGATCTCTTCCGGTAATTCACCGGCACGCTGGATCATCACGGCTGAACTCTCAAAAATGGTAGCCACTTCTTTCAGTCCATTGGCCTCAAGGGTTGTTCCCGTGGATACAATATCGCAAATAGCATCCGAGAGGTTGGCTCTTGGTGCAACTTCAACCGACCCCTTTAATTGCACAATCTTAGCTGAGACCTGTTCTTCATTCAAATAGCGTGACAATAAATTAGGATAGGTCGTTGCCAGTGTGGTTCCTGACAGATCCTGGACGCCAGTGTAGGCATTTTCTTCAGGAATAGCGATGGACATGCGACAATTACCATAATCCAAGCGCTTGAGCAGCTTGAAGGCAGCCTCTTCCTGCTGACTTAGTCTTTGCAATTGGACTTCCTGGACGATGTTATCCCCGGCAAAACCTAGATCCACCACCCCATCCATGACCAGACCTGGAATATCATCGTCCCGAACCAGGAGAATTTCAATGGGCATGTTTTTTACATGGGTCATGAGACGATCTTTGGGTTTATTAATTTTCAGTCCGCACTTTTTTAACAGGTCCAGGGTGGCCTCGCTGAGGCGACCTGACTTTTGCAATGCGATTTTTAGTCTTTGTTCATTCATGTTCAAAACTCCATATAAAAATTAACCCCCGGGCTCAGGCCTGCGGGGGTTAGAAATTTTGAACCTCCTGGTGGCCTGTTTTCAACTAGCCACGCAGGTATATGTTACCAGACAGCTAGACCATAAAATGGCGGATATGATGATGAATCATCACGTTTAGTCCAGTATGTCTTTTAATGCTTATCATTTCAAGGGTATTCTAGGTTTTTACAGGTGTGTATGCAAGCGTTAATAAAGAAGTTATACAAACTTTTTAAATTATTAATAAGGAAGATTTATGTAAAATCTCCCCAAGTAATTCAGGTCACCAGGATTTTCATTAAACAAATTGGAAAACCGATCTTCTGCTCCCCTTCCAATAAACCAGGCATATCGAAAGACATCGTCTCTAGACTCGCAGATAGCAACCATTTGTTGCATCTGCTCGGCTTGTTTTTCATAGGAATTGATTTGGCTATTCCAGTTTGCCATTTCGGTGATCCAAATTTGTTTATCATATTTTTGCAAGCGGTCAAGCTGGGACTCTAAACCATAATCGTACCAGTGAAAAGCGAGATAATCAATTCTGGGCTCTCTTCCCTCATTTGCACTTCGATATGAATCATAAAAGGCGTCAAGCCAAACCAAAGGATCCCCGTAATTTGTCATCGTCCCCCAATTCATGGCGGGTCCAACTAAGTAGATCGTTCTCCCAAGTGACTCAAGCTGATTCACAAATTGTTCATAGTCAATCCAGTCCGAAGCAGCCTGGGCAGGCGTTTGGTTGGCCTGGTCTGTAAGATTTGGTTCATTCAATACGAGAAGATATTGGATTTCTGAATGTTCAAGAATGAATGTTCGCGCCCTGGTAAAGTCGTCAGGACTATTCCTACCCCAGAGCATGGGGATAAACTCAGTCTCATAATCCGTGTAATAACCCTCAGGAGCATCTGTAGTGAAATACCAATTATACCACCAGGAGATACCAGTTTTCAGAGTGTCCAAATCAGCGGGGTCCAAGAGATTGTATGCAAGTCCCCGCTTAAAGCTTTTCTCAAAGACGTTTAAGGTGTCTGGATCGGCAGTTGATACAGGATCCACCGTTTCACAGGCAATCAGTTGCATGAGGGAGAAAGTTATGATTATTAGTTTCAAATATAGGTTCATCCAGATTTATCCCTGTCTCAAATCATGAAACGAACTAAGCACACTATGCATCTGATTAGAGTTGTATTCTATCATCATAACATGGATTTAAATGATAATTTATTTATCCGCCGGTAAAGCCTTAATTGACCGTAGAATATTTTTGGTGATGTCTTTTCGCTTATGGAGATCATCAAGTCTGTTGGGTGTGTCTATATTCAGGGCGAAGAAAACCGGTCCCTCTGGCCATTCAACCCAGCCTACCCACCAGCCCATCTGCCCGGTCCAGCCGGTTTTAGCGCGGAGAATCCAATTGCTTCCAGCCTCATTGATCATGACATCCTTGACCAAACGCTGATCATCCACATGAAATGGCAGTTTATTGGCGTAGAGATCCATGAGAAAATCAATCTGTTCCTGGGCTGAGATCTGCAGACTCCCATCCAGCCAGTAGGTACTAACATCTATCCCCAGTTTCGTATTTCCGTAATTGATCTTATTCAAGTATTGCTGGGCGTTGTCAGCTCCGATCTCTTGCGCCAGGAGACTAAAAACCCAGACCGCAGAGTGACGCATGGCTGAGCGTAAGGTCTGATCTTGATTATGAGGCGCATAACTTCTTTCAATCCCATCCCATGTGAAAACCTGGAACTCATCCCGCAGGATACTGGCATCCAGGGCAAAAAGGGCGTGTGGAATTTTAAAAGTGGAGGCAGGAGAATAACGCTGGTCCGCCCGTTCCCCATTGTAAACCATGGTGTTTGATTCACTGGAACGTTGATCCACCACTACGATAGTCCCCTGGGCCTCAAATTCCTTAAAATAGTGTCCCCAGTCCTTGCGCTCCTGAGTCTCTCCCCAAGTAAAAGAGAGGGGTGTCAGGATTAAAGCGATAAGGAGTAAACTAATCGTGTGGGTTTTCATGGGTTCGTCTAACCAGCTGTAATGTAACCTGGATACCCTACCAGCTCATATTTTGCCATTAGACTTTTTAACAGAAACCTGGCATTGTAAGAAAATTCCTCTGGCTTTTCTTCATAGCAGACGATGGTATAGGCTGTTCTTGGTTTTGAAACTGTATGAGTGCTTCGCCCAGTCTTTCTTGACGACGTGGTGTATTGGTGTTGAGATACATATTTATCAGATTCAACAGTGGCAAAGTGGGTATAGCCGTTTATCAAGCACAACTCGGCTGAACGTAGTAAACATAGGTCTGAGGCTCTCTCCAGGTTCGTGTAGCCATTCCCTTTGAACTGGACCTTCCAGACATTTTCATCTAGTTTTGTTTCGCTAAAACCACCAGTGAATCCAGCTGATTGATAGGGTGTACACTGAATAAACAATAAAATAATGGCAGTGGTGAAAATCCCCATTTTTGCCCATGGTCGTTTCATATTTTATTCCTCCTCATTGTATGTTTATTCCTCGATTTTTATAGTGCTGCTCTGCCACTATCGTTTTTAACCACGCTAGGGAGAGACATCTTCAAATGTTGCTAGATACAATTTCTCAACCTTGTTTCTAGCCCAAGGTGTTTTACGTAAAAACTTTAAAGATGATTTTACGGATGGATCACTTTTAAAACAATTAATATTGATTCTGTCAGCCAACTCATCCCAACCGAAGTGTTCATGCAAATCGATTACAATTTTCTCTAGAGTTATACCGTGTAAGGGATTATTTATTTGCTTATTAGGCATCCTTTAAGACATAGCTTTTTTAACACGAAGTTTTGTATTAGCAACAATTTTACCATCCAGGGCCTTTATCGCAGTCTTGGCTTCTTTTATTTTTGGCATTTCCACAAAAGCAAAGCCCTTAGACTCGCCGGTGACCTTGTCTAACACTAAATCACAAGATTGCACTGTGCCATGTCTACCAAAGAGCATTTTTAATTCCTCTTCGGTAAAACTACGAGCAAGATTTCGAATCAATATTTTCATGAGTTAGTACCCCTGTAGGTTTCTAGTGTATACTTAATCTGATTATTTAAAATATCCTTAACCCTTATTTATTAAATATTTCAGGATCTACAGACCCAGGCTTCGCTTTAGAGCATCGTTATTGGGTTCCCTGCCCAGAAATCCTCGTACCAAATCAAGTGCTTCTACGCTGCCACCAGGAGCCAAGACTTCTTTGCGGAAACGCATCCCTACTTCCGGATTCAGGACACCATCACGCTCGAATACTGAAAACATATCCTGGGCAAAGACTTCGGCCCAGGCATAGCCATAATAACTTGATGCATATCCATTTAAATGTCCAAAGGAAGCAATGCGAGCCGTATTGGGTGTTTCATTCCACATAAGGATATCTTTATGCAATCGCTGAGACATTTCCAGCAAGGTTTCGTTCTGTTCTTTGCCCCAGGTGTCATATAGGGTAAGGTCTTGTGATCCCAGGTATACCTGAAACGCCATATCGCCACCACTACTCATGTTTTTTGCAGCCAGCATACTTTCCAGTAAATCATCTGGAATAGCTTCACCGGTTTTGTAATGTTTGGCAAATAATTGTAGGGATTCCTTATCCCAGACCCAGTTTTCAAATATTTGCGAGGGTGCTTCCACGAAATCTCGATCCACACTGGTTCCTGAGTGGGCGAAGTACTTAGCCGTGGTTACCATGCCATGGATTAAATGTCCAAATTCATGGAAAAAGGTTCCAACTTCGGATTTGTGCTTCATCAGGGATGGTTTATCACCGCTGGGCCTGGTAAAATTACATACCAGACTTGCAGTTGGATACTGATAGCCATCTCTGGTCTGTTTACCTTTCGCAATCCCAAAATGAGCGGCATGACCATATTTATTTTCACGTGGGAATAAATCCAGATAGAAATAACCCAATCGATTATTTGATTCTGCATCAAATACTTCATACATAGTGACTTCATCATGCCAGACACTGGGATTGTCAATCTGCTGAAACTTGAGCCCAAAAACCTTTTGGGTAATGGTGAAAAATCCATCGCGAACGGCGCTAAGTTCAAAATACTCAGCTATTTCTTCCTCGTTTAAACTATACTTTTCCTCGCCAATGATATTTTCCAGATAATGCAATTCCCAATAATTGATCTCTGTTTCTTCCTTGCCGGAAAGCCGTGATTTGAGATCTAATAGTTCCTGCTTCTCTGCCAAAAGTTTTTCTTTAATGGCTGCATTTAATTCTCTCTCAAATTTCCAGACTGTTTCTGGATTTTTAGGCATTCTATCTTCTAGTAAATATTCAGCATAGGTATCATATCCAAGGACCTTGGCCAGTTCATGATGCTTCATGACCATTTTGGGGATGAGTTCCAGGTTTTTCTCAGCAGCCTTATTAAGAAACTTCTCACTGAGTGCTTTTCGACTATCCACATCATTAGCGAGCTGCATAAAGGTTCTACGCGATGGATAGCTGATGTCTATTTTATAAACATCTCCATGACGATAGGCATCCTTATACCTATCTGGAGTCCCCTCCATCTGGGCTTCCGTTACGACTAGAGTGTCCGTATATTTTGAAATATTATTGCCGAAATCAAGACCAATTTTGCTCAGTTCATTTCGGATTATCTTAAGCTCGTCCCGCTTTTCTTTGGATAGACCAAATCCCTCCCGTAGAAAACCCCGATATATATCATCAAATAAGGTAAAATCTTCCCCTTCGAGCGATTTTGATTGAGCACTATTGGCAAATCTCTCTACTGCAGCGAACAAATCCTCGTTTAGACTAAGGTCGGTTTCCCATTCTGAAAATTTGATAATGGAAGAATCAGCGTTATCCCTGATCAGACTGTCAGGATGAACGGATCCCATGAGATAAATAGGATACACAACTTTACCCAGTTCATACCAGATATCATCAATAGCCACGATGGTATTATCAAAGGTGTGTTTTCCATCTTTTATGGCAATCACTTTATCCAGCATTTTTTGGGCTTTATTCAAGGTGAAATCCGTAGCTTCAGGAATGTCTGCTGCTGTGACTTCGGCAAAGGGAATGGTTTCGTTGAATCCCTGTATAAAAGGGTTATCAATAGTCATACTTGCTTGATCATGCTCCATCACCTGTTGGCTTGGGAGGCAGCCAAACACAAATAATGTTACTCCAAATAATACAGTCCACTTCATATCTATTCCTTTCAATTGATAACTAATCCTATACAGTAATTCATTCCAGCTGACATTTTAAACCATTCAACTTATAAAGTGAAACTTTTAAGTGCTTTACTGCTGTTTAACACAGACTCGAATTGGATTATTTTGACTGATACCATTCTCCTGAGACAAGCATTCCAGACGTGTCCAACTTCCCCATAAGGTTGTTGAAGGAGATGGGAATTGCATCTGAATAATTGTAGAGATGCTCTCGGAAGACTTCAAAATGCAGATGGGGCACGCTACCGGTTCGGCCAGAATTTCCACATTCTCCAATTTTTTGACCCACATTTACCGAATCATTCGGATTGACAATGATACTCCCCTGCTTCAGGTGAGCATACCAGGCCAGTGATTCATCAGCGTGTCTAATGACGACTCTGTTATTATGCCCAGTTGTATGATCCTCGTCTGAAAATGAATTTTCAACCACAGTCACTACGCCTGATCTGGAGGCGGTTATTTCGGCGCCGATTGGCATTTCAAAATCATAGGCCAATCTATTACGGTGGCCACTATTCTCACAATAGGTCTGGAATAATTCATACTTCAAGCCGCTGGGATATGGAAGTGAATATTCAGAGGTTTTGGGATCGGGAAAAATTAATGGTGGGTTGCTACTTCCTGCAAAGTAGTACAACGCTATGAGTATGAGAATTATTGGGAGAGCAAGTTTCTTCACGATCAAAAGACTACTCATCTCCTTCAAATGCTGATTTCACCATATACAAATCGAATCCACCGAGTCCTTCAGGTCTATTTGATGAGAAGATCATTAAATGATCTTTAGCACTGCTTCTATTGGTTTCCGCTGTTTGTTACCGTGCTTTTGATAGCCCTTATTTTGATATCCTAAAGGGGTGATGGAATAAACCACTTCATTTTCTTTGAGTGAAATTGCCTGGGCCAGGATTTTTGGGTCATAGGCTTCGATCCAGCAGGTTCCAATCCCTTCAGATTCTGCTGCCAAAATAATATGGTCCATGGCTATGGCCAAATCAGTTTCGATTGAATTATATCCATCATAGGAACGGACCCATGACTTTGTTTTATCCCCAATAATGATCAAAATATGGGGCGCATTTTGAAACCACGGCTTTTCATAACACGGGCGTACTTTTTCTAGATTATCCCTCGATGAAACAAGCAGAAATGTCCAGGGTTGTCGATTGGATGCGGATGGAGCTAACCTGCCAGCATTCAAAATTCGATTCAGAATAACAGGGTCAACCTGTCTATCTGGATTATAATCCCTGACACTTTCTCGATTTTTTACCAAATCATAAAAATCCATTATATCCTCAAGTTCGATTAATATCTATAGTCACGTATTCTTGGCCTAAAGCACTGGGCTGTTCACCACAAAAGTGAAACTTTTGTCAGGCAGTATTTTCATGGTTCATCAAGTCTAACTATTGAGTAAACTCGTAGTCAATTTCAATGACACGACCTCGCCAATACGGTAACAATCCCTCAGCCAATTGCCAGGAGACCTCACCCTGCATTGGGATTTGCATACCAGATCGAAACTCATAATCCCAAAAGCGTCCTTCCCACGGCAAGTACTCAGGGATACCATTTAGATCCCCATGATAGCGAGCTTCAGCCTTTACTCCTGAAATTAAGTTAGCTGAATCAAAATGGAAGGTTAACAAAACAGTTGTTTCTTTATCGGTAAATCTAGCCATTGCACTTGAATCATCAATGCCTTCCCATTCAACTCCCTGACTGGGTAACAGTGCTGTTGGATACCATGCTGTTTCTGCAAAATAGCGAGAGAGTTCTCCCTGTGACGCTGCAGGCGTACCGCGGATATCAGCGACAGTGATAAGACCAAGGGCTTCTGCATGCAACAGCCCTTCCCCAGCAACATATGCATCATACACTAATGCATTTACACCGGGTGCCATACGCATACGCGCGACCCAAACAAAGCCAGCTGGATGTGTTATTGTGGTCTGGGTGGAAGTGAAGGGAATCCAGCGATCCTCAGATTCTTTTATTCGAAATTCTCCAGTATGGGAAAAACGCGCAGAGCTTATTATTTTTTGCCCATCTCTAAGCACTGCCTGAAAGTACCTTTTCACCGGTTCTGGTAAAGAGTCTATCGCGGTGGCGTCATAGCTTGTTGTAGCGATGGGTATCCGTGAAGCTTGCATCTGAGCATGCAGCGCAGTGGTTTTTCCTTCCCAACTTACCTCACCAAAGATGACAGCTCCCCAAATAAGGACAATGAGCGATATAGGAGCCAATATAGATATCTTTAGCCACATTTATTTTGGTAAAATTTCTGTCTTACCGGTATAATACTTGTGGAATTCATTTATGGAGGAAGTCACCGCCCCTCCCGCGCCATATGTAAGATTTGAAACTACTATCGCTTCCAACAAATCTGAAAATCGTTGCTCGGTTTTTTTTGACAGGATATAATTGACAATGGTCAGGAAGAATATTCCCAGAGTAGAGATTGATGACACAATGGCTGAAATGATAACTACTTTTTCCATGAGATTCGTTCCTTAATAAATATAATACTATGCTGTTTTTGTTTTTGCGGCGCGATATTGTTTTTCCCAAGAATTAGCGGAAAGACCCCTACTAAGACGAAAACCAAAATAGAATAAAACTGGTGACTGATAAAAAGCTATTCTAGCAAAAATATTAGACGGTATATCATGGATAAATATTGCAGAATTGAACACAATAAGAAAACCTATAGCTGCCATTAGAGCACCCAAAGCAATTGAAACATTAATAGCTAAAGATTTGGCTCGATACCGTACTAACGACACACCTTCCTCAACAGAATAGTGCATCAAATCATCAAATGACATTTTTCTCTTGTTCGTCAAGTGCTTCATCTGGGAATAGGTAAGTTCTTGCCCGAGAATTGGTGTACCACAGTTAATACAAAATTTGGTCTCAGAATCAACTAACTTGCCACACTTATCACACTTTTTGTACATAGTCACCTCCAAACGCTGAAGCTTATTATTGTATCCAACATGTGCGGTCTAACGCCGTAGGCCTGAGCTGTTTCCTGAAACAGACTCACTTTGTTCGACAATTGTTTCCATCCACTTCACTTTCGTTTTGCACTCCCCCTCGTGTCTTTGATCCCGCCGTAGGGTAACGGAGTGTCTGGATGAGTCAGCTTGCTTCCCCGCCATAGGCGGCCTAAGCTTGTCAGGATGTAGCCCAAAGGGCGTAGTCTCGCCTTTGTTAGGGGGGCTCATCTTTTTCTCGGTCTATTTTTCCTTTGATGAGTAGGGTTTGCTTTGGCACGTCCCGCTATTTTGGGGATTCGTTTCTTCTCAGTTGGTACTTTAACAGAATACTCCTTCAGAAATTTGGGTTCTCTAGAAACTAAAAAGTCAGTCCAAATATTTGAGATTGTATCGAATTGAGAATCTAAATCGTGTAAATCTGAAAATTTATATATCCGATCTACACCTGTTGGCCACTCTAGCTTATCTCTCTTCTTCGGTCGTTCACTTGTAAAGAGGGACTTCGCAAAAGTATAGAAGAATGGATTTTCATATTGATATTTGCCAGTTGAACCATCAAACCTAAGTACGTTCCCTCTAGACTCATTCTGGAGTTCAAGCAAATACTTCTCCAACCATTCAGTAGCGTATTGCTTGTATTTCTCCTTTATTGAATCAAGAATTTCATTAAAGTTTGCTCCATCATTGAATGGATAGCGCACAAGATCGCGTAGTATTAATTCGCAATCATGATATGTTTGTTTACGTTTTTTCGCTAGAGCTTTAGTGAAAGAATCTTTCATTGTGTCAGATGAATTAGTGACATATTTCTTAACCGCTGGTTCTAATTCCTCAATATCAATTGGTCTAGTTCTATAAACGGTTGATCGAATATTCATATTAAAGCAAATATTTAAGCACAGTTGGTGGCATATTGATGCTAGTCCATTTGAATATTCGACAATCATATTCTTTAGCGCTGGCTCAAAAGACATTGAAAGACTATCTCCACCCAGTTTTATGATGGAGTGAATTTCGTGATCAGACATTAGTGGAATGTTGATCTCGGAGACTCTGTTTTGAAGTTCTGGATCACATTCTATAACCTGTCGCGCTGTATCAACTGCTCCGATTGCAATGATCTTTAAATGCTCGTAATCCACGGACATATCCATGAATATTTTCATTATCTGTGCAATATTTACTTTTTCGTCGGTTGCAACTTTGTGAAAATCTTCGAGCACCCAGCAACAGTTTGCAGCACCCAAGAAATTTGCCAATCTATTGGGTGTGAGTTGGGGTGGCAATACTCGTGTCAGTTCACCACCTTTGGATTCTGACATTGTAGCCTTCACGGAGGCTTTAATTGAGGCATAACTCGTAGAAGTCGACGCCTGAACACCTTTTACTTTCGAGAAGATTCTTTTTGTTGTGACAAATGGACTCAGTTGATCGAATGCATCAAGGATAATCTGATCATATGTCATTTTTTTTGTGCATCTAGTTGTTATCTGATTCCAGGGTCTAGTCTTGAGAATATTGTGAATCAGAGTTGTTTTTCCACACCCTGAATGACCATACAGAATTATTTGCATGCCAGGAGTGTCCAATGCTTCATGAATCTGTGTGTTTACAGCACTTCTCTCAACATATGTATGTGTAGCGGGTTTTGTGGGTGTAAAAACATCCGTCGATTTCAATCTTTTGTTCTTAAATGGCCACATTTCTCCCTCTGACTAGTTCTTATATAGTTTCATTTACATATAAGAACATTTGTGATTTGCAGTATAAATGCAGAATGGTGTTGTTAGACTGCGGATAGTGTTCCATACAAACCCCTCCCTCTTTGGTAAACAGTGCTGGAATGTATTCTGATTGACCAGAAATTCAATGGATTATACGAGAGGTGTGGTTGACCTAGGGATTGTGGCTTTTTGGTTGAGTTAGGAGTTTGGTGTTTGGAGTTAGGATGGTGGCTCTAACCTCTAACGCCTAACCTCTAACCGGAGATTGCTTTGGAGTAGTGATGTGCTCTCATGATTGAGTTAGGGGTTTGGGGTTAGGGGTTAGGACTTGGAATGGTGGTTTTATCATCTAACGCCTATCGTTTAACAGGAGATTGCTTTGAGATAGTGATGTGCTCTCCCGGTTGAGTTAGGTGTTTGGGGTTAGGAGTTAGGCTGTGAGGTGTTAGGAGTTAGGCTGTATTATGGTGGTTTCTAACACCTAACGTCGAACGTCTAACATTTAGTTAGGGGTTAGATGTTAAAGCGTGGAATGACCGTATCTGCGGTATCAGTATGAAAATTGAACGCCGTTAAGGCTTCATTAGCCAACGCTCGGCGTCCTTTTTTGAGCGAAAAAGATCGCTAGTTCCATCCCATTTATCCTCAACAAATGTTTGCCACATCCGACCGAGCCCGAACTCTAGTGAGCCGGGGGTGAGAATAGCCATGCGGGAAGAACCCAATTTATCTCTGGATGCATTAACAATATCCGCAAGCATCCGTAGCTTGTCTGCATCCAAAGGTCCTCCCTTTAAGTCTGTGTGATTCATAAGAATAGAATTCCCCGGCTTCCAATCAGGGTGCGCCAGTACATCGATTAACAAATCTTGGAATACCTTAGGATCTCCTTCGCCGTGAGTTACCACCTCAACTAATCCCTCGCTCCGATAAATTTCGTATTCCATGGATTCCTCCACCCCCAATGATAAACACCGCGATAAATTAGGTTATTTGACCAGTATTACAAGGAGTAAAGAGATCTGTACTTGAGGATAAGATTGTGGTTCTATAGGGAGTTAGGTGGTTTGGATTCATCTACGGTCCGCAGACCTACGATGAATAAAGGTTGGGAGGTCCGCCTACGCCCCTTCGTCCCTCGACTCCACTTCGACAAGCTCAGTGTGACGAGTCAGGAAGACGAGCTATTGTTTAGTAGTTCCATTTAGTGAGCCTTCTCTATGCTTTTGTCACATGGGTTTATTTTTTCTATCACTTGAGGAGTGTAATTTTTCTTACTTCTTTGAATGAGTCAGTACTCATGACACAAAAATATATGCCCGAGTTATAGGCTGATGCATCCCAGGAAGTAGAATAGTATCCTGGCTGTAAATGCTCATCAACTATCGATTGAACAAGGCGACCTCGGGTATTGTAGATTCGAACACTGACAAAAGATGAAGCCATCACATTAAAAGGGATGGTCGTATTACTATTGAAGGGATTTGGATAATTATACTCCAGTTTATTACTTTCTGGCAGGAGTACCTGAGTGTGAGTTAATCCTGTATGGGCATTCTTTTGAGAAATGCTGCGAGAAAGAGAACTTTCATTCCCACTTAAATCAACTGCACTAACCCAAAAGTACAAATCAGTGTCAGTCGTACCCTCAGGGTCTTCAAAATTATTGATTGGAAAAATAACTGTGCCGATAATTGCTGCGGTTACTGGATCGGGAAGAGTATTGCTATAAATATTATAATAAGAAAGATCCTGCTCTTCATTTTGCACCCACGATAAGATCAATGCTCCTTCTACTACATTTATTGAAAGTCCGGTAGGTGATGACGGCGCTGGTAGACCATCAATGTTTAATTCAACCCACAGAGTATTAATACCACCAATCCCCAGATCAATATCATTATCATTATCAAAATCAGCCAGAATCATGCAGTGGGCATATGAAGCAGCCAGGTCAAAAACTAGTTCAGTAGAAAATTGGCCGAACCCATCGTTTTCAAGTACAACTGCTTGACCAGAATAACCGACCACTATGATATCTAGATCATCATCCGAATCAAAATCTGCATTGTCAATTAAATGGAGTTCACTTCCAACATCTGAAATTGTTGTTTGAACAAAATTTGTCCCTTCATAATTCAAGAAAATTAAAACATCATTATTCCAACAAGAGATTGCAAAATCAAGATATTCATCACCATTGAAATTTCCACAGGTCAAAGCGTATGCATTCAATGGGTTTTCTGTAATGGCTGATGAAGAGAAACCTTCACCATCGAAATAACAAATTAGTATCTGTCCTGTATCATATGATCGACAAACTAGATCTACATATCCGTTGTTGTTGAAATCTCCTGAGCCTAAGAACTCCATTTGGTCAAGCGAAGCCAATGGAAAAAACCCGTCATCTCTATTATTTAACATAACAGAGACAAAATATGGCCATCCATAATTTCCCGCAATTAGATCCAAGTCTCCATCGCTATCGATATCGATATTACCAATAGGTCTTGGGTCACCTCCAACGCTTAACGATTGGAGAGAATAATATCCGGGACCATCACTCCCATATATTTCAATATTCCCCGATTCAGATACTTCATTATATGTGGCAACTGCAAAGTCACTCAAGCCATCTAAATCAAAATCTCCTGATGTGATTGCCTGGGCATTATCTTGTACAATAATTGTTTGAGAATACGAAAAGAATGCGGAACGATCATTTACCCAAATCTCGATATCACCCTTGGAAGGAAAAGCTAAATCAAGAAACCCGTCATTATCAAAATCACCTGTACATAAGTCAATTGCTTGGATATTCTGTGAAAATTTGTTTGTAAACGATAATAGCCCACCATCTACTTTAACAGTGAATTGCCAACTAAAGTTGGGGATTGGATTTCCGTGGATATCAAGAATGTCTGTGTTTAGGGAAACATCAACAATTTCACCTGCTCGGAATATGGTTCCTGGAATTATTGTGACAATATCGCCTGAACTATTCCAGCTGATAGTTTCAATCGAATGATAGCCACTCTGGGAACCATATGTCGTGGCAGAGTTATTGGTAAGTGTTGATGTATCCATCGAATCTGAGAATGAAATATTAATCATTGGCTCAAATTCTGCATTTAATGAGTTGTGACCTGGAGTGACTGACACGATCGCTGCTTGAGAGAAGACTTGAGCCATACTCATTGACATAACAATTACTACAACTCGAAAGAAGCAACCTTGTTTCATAATAAGCCTTTGCACATAAGTAACTCCATCTAGCAGTGCTTATACCGTTAGTGTATCACTCCTCTGTCTACCACTATTTTAGTCCAAAGAATCAAATCTGTTGAACACTCTACTTTAATAGCGTCATTCTCCCACCCAGAATGGCATCACCAAAATCCACTGCATAAAAATAGATACCTGAGGGTGCTTCCTGGCCATTACTCATGAGTCCGTCCCAATACAGCTCATATTCCCCGGAGTGGGAAACTAGCTTATAGATCGTCCGTACCAGTTGACCCAAAGAGTTATAGATATTTACCGAGACAATCCCCGAGAAGTCTGAGTTAATGCGGAATAGGATATTTGTGCTGGCATTAAAAGGATTGGGATAATTACCCATGAGCTGGAAATCAGTGGGTTGACTATCCTCAGCAAACTCTATTACTTCGACGATTGGAGTACCAGGATCATTAGGATCAACACTAAAACTGGTAAATGGTGTCATTACACTATAATCGACACTTAAGGTAATGATCTCGTCACGTAAGGCCAGTGCTTCAGCTGACTCCGGAAAAAGAGCGTAATATTGAATGAGTAAGTTCTCGATCTTTTTCTTAGCCCATATTTTTGGCAAAAATTGATAATTCACATTGGCACTATCAGATAATGCTAAGGGGTAGGTATATGAAACCGGTTGACCAAAAGCATGACCAGCCAGAGTGATATCCACAGGTACAGCCTCATTATAACGACCGGCAACGATCATTTGTTGACCCTGATATAAGCTTGGTAAGGGATAAGGGAAAGCTTCGCTGATGACCTGGGGTGAAAAGGTCATTGATGTATTCAATAGGACCGGGTTTTTGATTCTCAGATAAAAATCGGTAATTCGATCTTCTAACTCATCGCTACCCAGGAATTCAGCAAGTCCATTGTTCTGGGTAGATAATAAAGTCAATAGCTGTTCATTTATATATGCGCCTATCCCAAATGAAAACACCATGATATCTGACTCATTTGTAAGCATGAGGTCGCGGACATGATTAAGGATTCCCTGAGTGTCAGTGATACCTGATGTTGCTTCACCATCAGTAAAAAATATAATGATGTTCGCTGTACTATCATTGGAGGCTGAGAATTGCGGGATTGCTGTCCCGAAAGCACCAGAAATGTTGGTAGAACCGCTTGCATTAAGTGTTGAAATATAGGTCAGAGCTGCTTGTTGATTTGCGGCATTAAAATCTACATGGGAAGTCTGGAATGATGATATATCTGAAGAAAAATCAACAATATTAAACTTATCGCCTTCGTTTAGATGATCCACTATAAACGTAGCTGCATTACGAGCTTGAACCATCTTATCCCCGCCCATACTACCAGATCTATCAATAATCAGGGAGAAAACTTTATTGATTACATCCGTATTATTTCCAGGATCAGGTTCTGCCACAAAAACAAAAAATCCACGACCGCCCTCATCCGGGATGAGTGAGTCAGGCAAAAGAGTACTTAAGCCGAAGAGACCAAGCTCAGTTTGACTTAAGCTGTATTGGATGTCGTAATCTGCAGAAGCGATTGATTCATATTCTGTAAAGTCCAAATATGCCAGATGCCCATCATTGTAAAGGGAATCAGCCGAGCGATCTGACCAGATAAGACTTTCAATCGTCCGCGCCGAGTTTATTGTGAAATCTATATGCTGGTAGTCCATGTACGTGTTTTGGATAAGGGTATAGTCATTTGGATAATTGAAGTGTACACTCCCAAACTCGTATGGTAATAAATTCACATAAGTAAGTTCAACAACGACAATTGAATCTTTTAGCAGGGGCTGTTCAATGTCAAAGTACAGCGGACTTGCACCCAAATACTGCGCCAGGTTATAATCCATCTCACTCCCACCTCCACCAGGCAGGGTGGTGTCCTGTGGGGTAGGCTCAATTATAGCCTCATACCATCGATTATTTACAAGCCATTTTAGAGAGGTTGCACTCTCAGACTCTGTCAGGGGAAACGCAAATTTATAATTTTGATCTGAACCTAGTTCATTTTTAAACCGTTGCGTGGTTTTAATGACAGCAACCTGGTTTTCTACTACGACTTCAACAGAGCTTGAAATTAATCTGAAATAGGTTCCGTCTGTGGCATTGACAACACACACACCATTTGCGAATAAATTTGAGCTAAATACGCCAAGCACCATAATGAGCTTAATTAAGTTTTTCATGAAATGCCCCCTTTTGATTGCTGGATAATAACCACAATTACCTAGCTTCCGCAAATGTAGACATAATAGACAAATATCCAAAGGGTAAGCGTGATATTGATTGAGTCTTTGCTTGTGCCGACAGAAAGTGACTCTTCAGGTCTTCGTTTTCTGTCCTTCGATCCTTCGACGGGCACTTCGACGAGCTCAGTGTGACGAAAACTGCGGTCAGGTATAAACATCCTTTGCGTTCGGAGCCTGTCCTGAACTTAGCCGAAGGGCGTTCTCTGCGGTTAGGTTTTTGCTTTGCCCTAATTTGGAGATTCTTCGGTCACCTTCGGTTCCTCAGAAAGACGCATCAATGGAAGTTTGGTGCCTGGGGCAGTAAAGACGCAATGCATTGCGTCTCTCCAAGTAGGGATTCAACCGTGCTGTGATAGGCTGGCTTTCAAATCATTAACATTTTTCTGTGTGATTCGTTCGACTAAAAGGTCATATTTGCCTTTAACAGCTGAAGCTGGAATAAACGGTAAAGAGAAAGACACAGGACTATGATACAAAATAAGAAATTGGCAATTCTGGGAACAGGTAACATTGGTATGTCCATCGTGGATGGATTGCTGGACTCAGGTGAATTTCAGGCAGAGAATATTTTTCTCACCCGCCGCAGAGTCAATCGTCTGGATAAATACGCAGAACTAGGTATTCAAGTGGCAGGGGATAATCTTGAAGCAGTAAAATTTGCAGATACACTCATTCTAGCCGTGGAACCCCAACAGATGGATGAACTGCTCTCCCAGATCAAACCCGGTTTGGATATTGGACGTCATACCCTGATCTCTGTGGTCACTGGTGTTTCCATCCAACAGATCGTTGATGGTACAGTTCAAGGTATTGCCGTCGTACGCGCCATGCCCAATACAGCCATCTCTTTACGTCAATCCATAACCAGCCTGGCCTCTGTCAATCGTGATGGTGAAGAGTTGAAGATCGCTGAATCCATTTTTAATACGGTGGGGAAAACCGTGAAGATCGAAGAAGAGCTCATGGGTGCTGCAACTGCCTTAGGTGCCTGCGGGATTGCCTTCTTTCTCCGTGCGATTCGCGCCGCGTCTCAAGGTGGGATCGAGATCGGTTTTCACTCCAAGAAATCGCTCATGATTGCTGCCCAGGTGGCCAAAGGCGCCGCTGAGCTGATCCTGGAGATGGATCAACATCCAGAATCAGAGATCGATAAG
>Ga0233446_1000123_pt1 | contig 99727 bp, 66 predicted proteins | sample SI_124_October20_4_FD_182780 | JGI IMG/M metagenome (GOLD analysis project Ga0233446, IMG submission 182780) | Seawater microbial communities from Saanich Inlet, British Columbia, Canada - SI_124_October2016_120_MG | ecosystem: Environmental > Aquatic > Marine > Inlet | place: Canada: British...
TCTCCGTGCGATTCGCGCCGCATCTCAAGGTGGGATCGAGATCGGTTTTCACTCCAAGAAATCGCTCATGATTGCTGCCCAGGTGGCCAAAGGCGCCGCTGAGCTGATCCTGGAGATGGATCAACATCCAGAATCAGAGATCGATAAGGTGACTACACCACGTGGTGTTACTATAGCGGGATTGAATCAAATGGAGCATGCAGGTTTTAGTTCTGCTATGATCAAAGGGATTGTTACCTCTGCCGAGCAGGCTTCGGGGATTTATAAGAAGGGTTAATTTCCAATCACAATTTGGTTTGTCAGGATATCATTAGCACCCGACTGAAGTCGGGTGTTTTTGTTAATACGAAGAAATTGGTAACCGTTTTAACGGTTTTAGCAAGGCAACCGTTAAAACTCCCCGAATTTATTTGTGTTTTGACCACCCGACTGAAGTCGGGTGTTAGAGATACCACTTCGGCAGGCTGTAGTCTACGCTCTCTCCTTCCCTTCGACAGGCTGCATTTCGGCGAGCTCAATGTCCAGCCTAATCTTAGCTTAAGGTATCCACCAAATACTGCCTGAATTCAGCATAAGAGGTTGACATCTGAGTCGCCTGTTTTTCGCGATCCAGGTATTTTGCCAACTGGGCAGGGATTTCCAGCTTGCTGCCGATGATGGGTTCTACACTTTCCGGGAATTTCGCCGGATGGGCCGTTGAGACAACCACTCCTTGCCAGGTGTCGCCACCCTGTTTTCGCTGGTATTCACGCATTCCCAACAAACCAACTGCTGTATGTGGATCAGCGATATAGCCGTAAGTATCATAGGTTGATTTGATCATCAATTGGGTCTCAGCATCTGAATAAGACCAGGAATGAAAATCAGCACGAATTGCCTCTAGATCGCCGTCATAGAGGTACTTGATCCGAGCCAGGTTGCTGGGATCGCCCACATCCATGGCATTTGACATGGTATGTAAAGAAGGCCTGGCATGAACCTCCCCTGTCTCCAGATATTCTGGGAAGACAGCATTCACATTGGTGGCCGCAATAAAATGACTGATAGGAATCCCCATGCGTTTGGCCAACAAGCCAGCTGTGATATTTCCAAAATTTCCACAGGGCACGGAAAAGATAATATCCTTGCCCAAGCCCATGAGTTGTCCCGTGGCCCAGGCGTAATAAAAGGTTTGAGGGATCAAGCGGGCAATATTGATGGAGTTGGCAGATGAGAGTAGATGTTCTTGTCTTAATTCCTGATCTGCGAAGGCCGCTTTCACCATGCGCTGACAGTCATCAAAGGTGCCATCTATCTCAAGTGCAGTAATGTTTTGTCCTTGAGTGGTCAGTTGTTTCTCCTGACTGGGACTGACTTTGCCGCTTGGATAAAGAATGATGACCCGAATTCCCGGAACTCCCAGAAAGCCGCTGGCCACAGCACTGCCAGTGTCACCAGAGGTAGCAACAAGGATGGTTAATTCTTGTGACTCCCCTCGCATGAGATATGACATGAGTTGGGCCATAAATCGAGCGCCAAAGTCTTTAAAGGCCATGGTAGGACCATGAAAGGTCTCTAGAACAGATACCTGATCTGATAATTTGCTCAGCTTCACATCAATTTTCATGGATTCGTTGACAATCTGTTCAAGATCTTTGGCTGGAATATCATCTGCAAGAAAAGCACTGGTGATTTTTAGGGCGATTTCTTGAAAATTAAGGTTTGGTAAATGAGTTAAAAACTCAGGATCTAAGCTTGGGATGTGTTCAGGGAGATAGAGACCACCATCTCGTGCCATGCCTTCCAGGACGGCTTCTTTGAGGGATGCTTTTAGGTCTGATTTATTGGTACTGATGAATTTCATGGGGTTCTTCCGTCTTCGTTTTATGCTTCGTCTGACACTTCGACGAGCTCAGTGTGACGAACTCGGGATGACCTGTTCTGTGTGACGATTCCAGTCTTTACTCTTTCCTTCGCGCGGGCTTCGAGAGCCTCAGCCACCGCTTCAGGGTCATGTGCTTCAGTCATGTGGAGGGCAACAAACCCGGTCACTGAGCTTGCCGAAGTGTTCTCGAAAAGTCCGGCTTTGATTGATAAGTTTCATGCATCAACATCTAGGATTCTTGCGCCTTGCTGGCTGATCCGGGAGATATAGAGATCACTACCCATTCCCCCATTCTGAAAGGTATTGGTCATGGCCTGCCCTACTTCTTGAGCAATCCTGAGAGATGGACACAAGGCGAACATGGATGGACCGGAACCGGATATGCCACAACCGAGAGCGCCACTTTTGAGCGCGGCTTCCTTCACCTCAGCATAGCCTGGTATGAGTTTAGACCGGTGAGGTTCGGCTAGTTCATCAACCATGGAACGAGAGATGAGATCCAGATCATTGTTGGCAAGACCCAGAACAAATCCAGCGGCGTGCCCCATTTGGCGAGTCGCCGTTTTCATGGATACGTTTTCAGGTAAAATTCCACGGGCATCTTTGGTTTTGATCTGCATATGAGGGTGGACAATGGCACAGGACAAATTTTCCGGTACTGAGACAGATACTACATCCAGCGGCTCAATACAGCGCACCAAACTGAAACCACCCAGGAGACAAGGCGCTGCATTATCAGCATGTGGGCTGCCTGTGGCCATTTTCTCGCTGGCAATAACAAAGGGTAATAAGTCCAGGGCAGATAAATTCAATTCCAGAAGCTCATTCACTGCGGCTACGGCTGCAGCTGCACTGGAGGCGCTGGAGCCCATTCCACCTACAATGGGAACACCCTTTTTAATCACAAGATCGAGCCCCTGGTGAATGTCATATTTCTGCATCAAAGCTTGAATGGCGACACCAGCTGTGTTTTTATCGGGATCCGTGGGTAATTCGCTATAGGCGCCTTCAAGAGGTGCTATTCGGAGACCTGGTTGGTCAGACAAACTGCAAATGACCGTGTCTCCCGGTTCTTCCAGTGCGAATCCAAAGATATCGAAACCGCTTGTTGCATTTGCCACCGTTGCCGGGGCGAACGCTTTTACCGATCTATTCACTTGATAAATCCTTTTTTAACCAGCAATTCAGCCGCTAGAATAGCTCCTCCGGCTGCACCTCGGATGGTATTATGGGAAAGTGCCACAAACTTGTAATCAAAAACCGAATCTTCACGCAATCTGCCCACCGTCACTGCCATCCCCTTGTCATTCATGACATCCAGTTTTGGCTGGGGTCGCATCTCATCATCAGTATAGATAATGGCCTGCGCAGGCGCAAAAGGCAGATCCAGGTCTTGAGGAACAGAGCTGAATGCCTTCCAGATTTTCAAAATTTCATCTCGATTTGGAGCCTGTTTGGCAAATTTGATATTCAAAACAGCTGTATGACCATCCAATACAGGCACCCGAGTGGTAGTTGCGCTGATTTTGAGATGTTCATTACTTATGATGCCTTTTTCACCTACGGTACCGAAAACTTTCAAAGGTTCATTCTCAGTCTTGGCTTCTTCACCCATAATATTGGGCGTAATATTCTCCACCATGGTCTCGGAATGTATGATCTTGTAGCCGCCACCAGAAAGAGCCTGTAACGTGGTTACAATAATTTGATCAACTGTGTGCCCGGCTTGCTCCAGCGCGTAAATCGGTGTGAGATAGGATTGGATGGAGCAATTGGGTTTGGAAATAACAAAACCATCTCTAAATCCCCTATTTTGCTGCTGAATGGGAATCATATCGGTATGTGAATGATTGATCTCAGGGATAAATATAGGCACATCATCTGTCCAGCGATTGGCTGAGCTATTACTTACAAAGGGATAATCCTGTTTTGCATATTCAAATTCCAGTTTGCGGGTATCATCTTTATCAGGAAGATCCATGGCTGAAAAAACACAAGCTACAGAGTCAGGCATAGCCTTCATATCTCGTACATCCCGAATCGTCAGATTTGCGATGCGACTTGGGATATCATTTTCCGGAAACCAGCGTCCCTCAACAGCTTCGGCATAGGTCTTACCTGCTGATCTGGGTGAGGCCGCTACATCAACAATCTCAAACCAGGGATGATTCGCCAGTAGATTGACATAATTTTGACCCACCATGCCAGTGGCACCCAGGATACTGACGGGAATTTTCTGATTGTTACTCATATCAATAATTCTCTAAAAGAAGGTATCATGCAACACTTGCATGACCTGCGTTACATCGTTTTTTGCCACAACGATGGAAATATTTCGTTCTGATGACCCCTGGGCAATGGCCACTACATTGACTTGAATATCTCCTAGGACACTAAATACTTGGCCAGCTATTCCGGGAATTCGGCGCATATGGTCACCCACCACAGCCACAATACATAATTTGTCCTCGACCATTATCTTGGCGATATGCTTCTGACTTAATTCAGTCTTAAACTCTAGTTCAAGCGCCTTTTTCGCTATCTGTGCATTGTCCGGTTCCACAGCAAAACAGATAGAATGCTCACTGGAGGCCAATGAGATCAGCATGACGCCTACATTTGCATTGGCAATGGTAGTAAATATTCTGCCGGTAAGACCGGTCTTACCAACCATACCACTGCCCTGGATACGAATCAAAGAAATGCTATCCAGACTGGAGATACCTGTGATATATTTATCCGTTTTCCCGCCGATTCGATCAATAGCCGTGCCTGGAAATTCAGGATTAAAGGTATTCTTGATCCGGATTGGAATATCCAGCTGCATGGCGGGCTGGATGGTAGGCGGGAATAGTACCTTCGCCCCAAAGTGGGACATTTCCATGGCTTCTTCATAGGTCATTTCCAATATGGGATGCGCCTTTTCAACCTGTTTTGGGTTGGCGGTCATGATCCCATCAACATCAGTCCATATCTCTATTTCAGCAACCTTGAGTGCAGCACCAATAATGGCAGCCGTAAAATCCGAGCCACTACGTCCCAGAAGTGTGGTTTCACCATCAATGTTCGTGGCAATAAATCCGGTAACGACCTGGACTTTATCACGATTCTTATATCGTTTTCTGATCTTTGAGTTGGTGACTTTGAAATCAACCTCAGCCGAGCCATAGGCGCTATCTGTCCTGATCACTTTCCTGGCGTCCAGATATTCAGCATCAACCCCATTTGAATTCAAATAGGCTGAAATGATCCGCGCTGAGAGGCGTTCGCCATAACTGAGGATCTGATTGAATGATTTTGGAGCAAGATCCTTGACCAGAGAAACACCATAGAGAATATCCGACAATCTTGAGACGTATTTATCAACCACTTTCATGGCATCACGATGTGCATCACCACTAATGAGGGTGTTTACCATGTCCAAATGGATACTGGTGTATTCAGTCAGATCTTGTTTATAGCTAAGATCACCTTTTTCAGCTTTGTGGGCTGCAGCGGTTAAAAGATCCGTTATACCACCAAAGGCCGAGACAACCACGGAGATGTCATCCTTCGCCTTGGCAGCTTTTATGATGTCGGTAACATTTTTAACCAGCTCCGGGGTCTTTATGGATGAGCCACCAAATTTTAGTACTTTCATGATTCTATTTAGGTCCGTACTTCTTTATAGTTAACAATACTAGTTAATAAATCGGCGACGCATATAAGAGATCTAATCGCGCACTAAGGAGGTCGTTGAGGTTCTCGAAACGTTTTATCCTATGTGACAATAATACGGGCTTCGAGAGCCTCAGCCTCCGGTAAAAATAGTCATTTTTATAAATAGTAGCCACCATATTTATTTACGCCAACGACTGCAATCTAAGAGACTGATGTAAGGAAATGACTATATTTAGGCAATCTTCCATGAACCAGGTCAAAATACATGGATTGCATCTTTTGAGTAATTTCACCACGTCCCCCATTACCAACCTCTCTAGCATCAATTTCGCGAATAGGCGTTACCTCGCTGGCAGTTCCAGTAAAGAAGGCCTCATCAGCACTTAAAAGTTGACCCAATGACAAACGACCGACTTTGACTCTGATGCCATTATCACGAGCCAGACCAATGATGGTTTCACGGGTGATTCCCATGAGAATTGAGGAATCCTCTTCATTGGTGTAGATCACGCCATTTTTCACGAGAAAAATATTCTGTCCGGCTCCTTCAGCGATGGTGCCTTCCTGGTTAAGCAGCAGGGCTTCATCAAAACCCTTGGTCTTGGCATCCTGAACAGCCAGCATGGAATTGATATATTGCCCATTGGCCTTCGCTACCGTAGGCAGTGAACTGGAGTGAAACTTCCGCCAGGGTGAAACCGTAATTCTAACCCCTTTTTCAAGAGCTTCCTGTCCCAGATAGGCGCCCCAATCAAATGCCCCAATGGAAAACATAACAGGACAGTCTTTAGGATGAACACCCAGACTATCGTAACCGTAAAAGGTTACCGGTCTGATGTAGCCATTCTCAATGCCGTTTGCTTTGACGATATCAATGCAAGCCTGAACAATCTCTTCCTGTGTGTAAGGCATGTTAATTTGATAGATCTTGGTAGAGGTAAACATGCGTTGTATATGATCTTCAAGTCGAAACAATGCCGGACCATTTTCAGTTTGATAACATTTAATACCTTCAAAAACACCACTCCCATAATGAATACCATGAGACATCACGTGAGTGGTGGCTTGATCCCATGGAACAATTTTTCCGTTAAACCATATTTTTTCGCAATGAGCAGGCATCTCATTCTCCCTCTTTTTGACTATGTAAATTTGTAATGTTCGATTTCATTAATTTATAATTCAAACTATCCACCAGGGCTTGCCAACTGGCTTCAATTATGTTTTCTGAGACTCCAACGGTAGACCAGCTCTCATTTCTATCAGAGCTTTCAACCAATACACGTACACCGGCACTGGTTCCATCACGGCCATTCAAGACGCGCACTTTATAATCGGTCAAGTGGACATCCTGAAGTTCAGGATAGAATCTCACCAGAGCCTTCTGTAAGGCTTTGTTCAAGGCGTTTACCGGACCAACACCATCAGCCGCAGTATGCTCAATATCACCATTGACAGCCACTTTCAACATGGCATCGGCTCGATTATGCGAATCTCGTTCATAACTGACGATGACGCGTGAGTCCACGACCTCAAAGAAGGGCGTAAACGTACCCATTTGCTGACGAAGAATCAATTCAAAGGAGGCTTCAGCAGCTTCAAACTGATAACCGCTATGCTCCATTTTCTTAATATGCCTAACTACATCACCGGGTAATCGTTTATCGCCATCGGCCATGGATATATCCAGTTCTTCTGCCTTGTAGCGAATGTTGCTCTGACCGGAAAGATCAGAAATAAGCACTCGCTGATGGCTACCAACAGTGGCAGGATCAATATGCTCATACATCCGGCTGTCCTTCATCACAGCGCTGACATGAATGCCACCTTTATGTGCGAATGCTGAGCGACCCACAAAAGGAGCACGATCATCGGGATTCAAGTTCATGATCTCAAAGACATAGTTCGCCATGGGCGTCATTTGACTCAGATCCACGGCCTGTTTTAATTCGCGCCCAAGCTTCAGGACCAAGTTTGGAATAACGGTACTTAAATTTGCATTTCCGCACCGTTCACCCACACCATTCATAGTGCCTTGGACTTGAGTAGCTCCATTTTGAACGGCAATAATACTATTGGCAGCTGCCATTCCTGAATCATTATGAGCATGAATGCCTATTGGTATGTTGATCTCTGCCATCACCGTCTTGACTGCTGCCGCAACCTCATCTGGCATAGCGCCACCATTGGTATCGCACAGTGCGATAGTCTCCGCACCGCCAGCCTCTGCGGCCTTGATCATCTGCATGGCAAATGATGGGGAATCCTTGTATCCATCGAAGAAATGTTCGGCATCAAATATGACCCGGCGACCTTCAGCGGCGAGGAATGCCACGGATCGTTCAATGAGTTCAGCATTCTCATCAGCACTTAAACCAAGACCCTTCTCAGCATGCAGTCGCCAGGTCTTTCCAAAGATGGAAACTACTTCAGTATCTGCTTTAAGTAAAGCCTGTAAGTTATTGTCTGTCTCCACATTATTCAAATCTCGTGCAGTAGAACCAAAGGCACATATCTTGGCTTGTTTTAGCTTGAGCTGCTTGGACCGTTCAAAGAATTCCTGATCTCTTGGATTGCTTCCAGGCCAGCCACCTTCGATAATACTGATGCCAAATTCATCCAAACGTTTGGCGATGTGCAGTTTGTCTTCAACCGATAAATTCACTCCCTCACCCTGGGTACCATCTCTGAGTGTAGAGTCGAATAATTCTATGGCTTGTGTATCATTCATCTTAAGTCACTTCCTTGAATAACCAGGGATAGTTCTGTTTGTGCTGATCTTCAAAATTCCGAATTTTCTCAGCATGATTCAGGGTCAAACCTATCTCATCCAAACCCTTTAATAGGCTTTCTTTCCGATAGGAATCAATCTCAAACCCAATGGTTTTATTATTTGGGGCCAATATGGTCTGAGTCTCCAGATCTATATGTAAAGAATATCCTTCAGTACCCTCAACCGCATTGAATAGCTCATCTATCTGCTCTGCTGACAGGACGATAGGTAATATCCCATTTTTAAAACAATTCGAATAAAATATATCTGCGTAGCTCTCAGCTAGGATCACTTGAAATCCATAGTCTAGAATGGCCCAGGGCGCATGTTCACGACTGGATCCACAGCCAAAATTAGCGCGGGTCAACAGTATGGAGGCACCCTGGTAGCGATCCTGATTTAAAACAAACTCCTGATTGAGAGGACGATTGCTGCAATCTTGACCAGGTTCTCCGTGATCCAGATAGCGCCATTCATCAAACAGATTCGGTCCAAAGCCACTGCGGTGAATGGATTTCAGGAATTGCTTGGGAATAATGGCGTCCGTATCCACATGGGATCTATCTAAGGGAGCGACTAAACCGGTAAATGCTTTATATTTTTCCATCTTAGCTCCCATAAACCTTTGATACATCGACGATCTTGCCTTCAATAGCAGCGGCGGCTGCCATAGCCGGACTCAATAAGTGAGTTCTACCACCCTGCCCCTGACGACCTTCAAAATTTCTATTTGATGTGGAAGCACAGCGCTCACCGGGTTCCAAACGATCCGCATTCATAGCCAGACACATGGAACATCCCGGCTCCCGCCATTCAAAACCGGCATCCAGGAAGATCTTATCCAAACCCTCAATTTCTGCCTGAGCTTTAACCAGGCCAGAGCCTGGAACAACCATGGCCAGCTTGATTGAATCTGCTACCTGTTTTCCTTTGGCTATCTTGGCCGCTTCTCTCAAATCCTCAATCCTGGAATTGGTACATGAACCGATAAAAACTTTATCAAAGTGAATGTCCTGGATTGCCATATCAGGCTCTAAGCCCATGTATTCTAATGCTTTGGTGATTTGATCCGGATTTTGAGCGTAACTAGGATTTGGCACATTGCCATCCACAGGAGCAACCATCTCTGGAGAGGTTCCCCAGGTGACCATGGGCTTGATCTCAGAGGCATCCAAAACAACAACTGAATCATAATTAGCTGCTGCATCAGAATGTAGCGTTTGCCAATGTTTCAAAGCGTCCTGCAAAGCCTCACTCTTTGGCGCAAATGGTCGCACCGAGACATAGTCAATAGTGGTTTGATCCACAGCAACCAGACCAACGCGGGCACCCGCTTCAATGGCCATATTGCAGACTGTCATTCTGCCTTCCATTGACATATCACGTATGACTTCCCCACCGAATTCAATGGCATAGCCTGTTCCACCGGCAGTTCCAATCTTGCCAATAATGGCTAACACCAGATCTTTGGCAGTCACACCGGGTTTGAGCTTTCCATCGGCTCTCACCAGCATATTCTTTGATTTATCCTGAATCAGAGTCTGAGTGGCAAGCACATGCTCCACCTCTGAGGTTCCAATTCCAAAGGCCAGGGCTCCTACTGCACCATGAGTAGCAGTATGTGAATCACCACAGACCACGGTCATACCGGGCAAGGTTATCCCCTGTTCCAGGCCAATCACATGCACGATCCCCTGTCTGGAATCCGTCATATCAAAGTTGGTAATTCCCAGACTGGCCGTATTCTTGGCCAAAGTTTCAACCTGAAGCTTGGCTACAGGGTCTGTGATTCCCTGCTCACGATCCTTGGTAGGAATATTATGATCTGGAACAGCCACATTGGCACTGACACGCCAGGGCTGTCTCTCACTCAGTCTCAATCCCTCAAACGCTTGTGGAGATGTCACTTCGTGGATCAATTGCCTGTCGATATACAGCAGACTGGTTCCGTTCTCATCTTGACGGACCTCATGCATATCCCAGAGTTTATCATAAAGTGTTTTGGCACTCATTAGATGCGTTCTTTCACATTTATTGACTCCACCTGGGGAGTGTCTTTTTGCTTCTCGTACTGATTCAATGCTTCTAGATAAGCCTTTGCACTGGCTTCTATGGTATCTGTGGATACACCACGACCTGCATAGGTTACACCTCTATGTTTAAGTCGCAATGTCACCTCACCCTGGGCACTTTTGCCGCCGGTGATTGAGCGAACCTGATAATGCTCCAGATTGAAATCATCTTTAATGTCCAGAGCACGTTTAATAGCTCTGAAACAAGCTGCAACTGGTCCATCATCTGTGGCTGAGTCTTCGAATACTTCATCTCCTGCTGCAATTCGGACGATGGCTACAGGGATCGTGGTGGTTCCTAAATTAACATGGAGATAGTCCAATTTGTAGAAACTGTCATCGGTTTCCAAGACATCACCCATGATGGCCCGGAGATCCTCATCAAATATTTCTGTTTTCTTATCAGCCAGCTTAAGAAATTCCTCATAAACCCGGTCCAAATGACTTTTATCCAGAGTATAACCAAGAGCTTTCAAGCGAACTTTAAGTCCATGCCGACCGGAACTTCGTCCCAGAATGATCTTGCTATCTGAGATACCCACAGCTTCAGGGCTGATTATTTCATAGGTGTCCCGATTTTTAAGCATGCCATCCTGATGAATTCCGGATTCATGGGCAAAAGCATTCTCACCTACAATAGCTTTATTGGGCTGGACCAACATACCGGTATAACTGGATACCATGCGACTGGTATTCATAATTTCATTAGTATTGATATCGGTTTTGCAGTCCCAAAGGTCCGGTCTGACCTTCAAGGCCATGACAATTTCCTCAAGAGAGGCGTTTCCTGCCCGTTCACCGATCCCATTAATGGTACACTCTACCTGTCGGGCTCCATTGGCCACAGCAGTCAATGAATTCGCCACTGCAAGCCCCAGATCATTGTGACAGTGGACACTGATCACAGCATGATTGATATTTGGCACCCGTTGTTTCAGTTGAGCGATCTTCTCACCAAATTCTCCTGGCCAGGTATAACCTGTGGTATCAGGGATATTCACAGTAGTAGCACCGGCAGTAATGACAGCTTCTATAATTTCTACCAGATAATTAATATCTGTACGACCCGCATCTTCGGGCGAAAATTCGATATCATTAGTGAATGTCTTGGCATAAGCGACAGCATCACAGGCCATCTGGATCACCTTCGATCGTTTTGCCGGTAAATCCTTACCATAGCGATCATCTCCAAATTTCTGTGTGATATGAATATCTGAGGTACCCATAAAGGTATGGATCCGATAGTCACCAGCATCCCTAAGCGCTTTCTGAACGGCATCAATATCACCTTCCAGCGCTCGGGCCAAACCAGTTACGGTGGCATTCACTTCACCGCCAATACGACTCACAGCCTCAAACTGCGCTGGAGATGAGACTGGAAAGCCAGCCTCGATAACATCCACACCCAGCTTATCAAGCTGACGGGCAATCTCCACTTTCTCATAAAGATTCAGAGAGGCGCCTGGTGATTGTTCTCCATCACGCAAGGTGGTGTCAAATATGATAATCTTGTCTTTCATAATTTCATTCGTCCAATCAACTGGTGGTTTTATTATTAGTCTTTCTGATTTGTCTACGAGGCATAGCTCGTCTTCCTGAGGCTCTCGAAGGAGAGAGCGGAACCGAAGTGCTCAGGAAGACTTGCCCAGGTGTCTTTCTGAACGTGCGCAGCAAAGTGAAGAATCTCCGATCCATATCAAATTTGAGATCCTTCGTTTCACTCAGGATGACGCTAAAAAGAGTATTTCCCGAGGAGGGTATTTGAGTCACTATCATGACAGCATTCCTGACTCAAGTTTAGCTATTAAAAGTTCACTCATCTCACTGGTGGAGACCAATTTGTCACCGGCCTGATGGAGTTCTGTTGTCCGGTATCCTTCTTCCAGGAGTTCACTGACTCCCTCCATTAATACCCTACCTGCTCTGGGCATTTCCAGAGTGTAATTGAGCATCATGGCTACGGAAAGGATCATGGCCAATGGGTTGGCTTTGTTTTGTCCGGCAATATCGGGCGCTGAACCGTGAACAGGCTCATACAATGCATATTCACTACCCAAACTTGCTGAGGGTAACATTCCCAAACTACCCGTGACCATTGCTGCAACATCGCTGAGGATATCGCCAAACATGTTACCAGTGACGATTACATCAAACTGCTTGGGATCTCTCACCATTTGCATACAGGCATTGTCCACATACATATGATCCAATTCAACATCTGGATATTGCTTGTGCACTTCAATGACGATATCACGCCAAAATTGAGAGACATCCAGTACATTGGCCTTATCCACGGAGGTCAGCTTGCCATTACGTTTCTGAGCAAGATCAAAGGCGACGTGGGCAATTCTTTCAACTTCATGTCGTTCATAGACCATGGTATTCCAACCTTTGTCAGCATCAGCACCTTTGGGTGACCCAAAATAGATACCACCAGTGAGCTCACGCACCACCATCACATCCACACCAGAAACGATCTCTTCCCTCAGGGATGATGCGCCGGCCAGTGCAGGAAAAACATTGGCTGGTCTCAGGTTTGAATAAAGTCCCAATCCTTCTCTCAGTCCCAGAAGGGCTTGCTCTGGTTTTTTATCCTGTGGAAGATTCTCCCACTTTGGGCCACCAACGGCACCCAAGAGTACAGAATCACTCCTACGACACATTTCCAAGGTTGCTTCTGAAAGTGGTGAGCCAGTTTCGTCGATGGCACAACCCCCTACTTGAGCATACTCGTATTGAAAATCGACGGATTCCATTTCACCGATCTTATCCAGGACTTTCAGGGCAGCATCCATGACTTCAGGACCGATCCCGTCGCCACCAAGGACTGCTATTTTGAACGACTTCATATTATATATTTATCCTTTGTTTCCGATAAAGCTCATCATGCCACGTAACTGCTTGCCAACCACTTCGATGGGATGTTCCTCGTTGTCTTGACGAAGTTTTTTGAAATTAGACTGACCATCAGCCGTTTCTTTCAGCCATTCCTTAGCAAAAGAACCATCCTGAACTTCACCTAGAATGGCTTTCATACGTGTTTTCGTATCAGCATCAATCACGCGAGGGCCACGGGTCATCCCACCATATTCAGCGGTTTCACTTACAGAATAATTCATTCTGGTAAGACCACCCTCATAGAAAAGATCAACGATCAGTTTCAACTCATGCATACACTCGAAGTAAGCCAATTCTTCCGGATATCCAGCCTCAGTCAGGGTTTCAAATCCAACTTTTACCAGATCAGCAACACCACCGCAGAGCACGGCTTGCTCACCAAATAGATCGGTTTCAGTTTCATCTTTGAAATTTGTTTCAATGGCTCCCGCCCGTGTACAGCCAATCCCTTTGGCCCAGGCTAAGGCAGTTTCTTGGGCTTTGCCATCAGCATCCTGCTCTACAGCGAATAGACAAGGAACCCCGGCGCCTTCTTCATAGGTACGGCGGACCAAGTGACCAGGACTCTTTGGTGCGATCATGATAACATTCATATCAGCCGGCGGTTTGATCTGTCCATAATGAATATTAAAACCGTGTCCAAAAGCCATAGTTGTAGCCTTGCCCAGATTTGGAGCGATCTCACTATCATAAATAGCCTTCATGGTTTGGTCCGGCAAGAGCAGCATGACGATATCTGCTGAGGCAGTGGCTTCAGCGATGGTCTTGACTTCCAGTCCAGCAGCTTCAGCTTTGGCCCAGGAGCTACTTTCCTTCCTCAAACCAACACAAACGTCTACACCGGATTCTTTAAGATTCAATGAATGAGCATGTCCCTGACTTCCATATCCTAGAACAGCACATTTCTTCCCCGCCAATACTGCCAGATCGGCATCTTTGTCATAAAAAGCGTTTACCATGATAAGTCTTCCTCTTTCCTTAATGAAGTGCGCTCTGAGGCAGTGTTTTCGCACTGGAATCATCAGAGGTCATTTGTTCAATTTTTGCTTTTAATGCTTCGTGACTGCCTCGACGCATGGCCATTTTTCCACTACGCATCAGTTCAACGATTTCAAATTTCTTTAATCTTTCGATAAATGAGCTGATTTCCATGTCATAGCCTGTGGCCTCAACAATGACAGCTCCTTCTTCGGAGTCAATGATGGTCGCTCCATATTCTCGCGTGAGTAGATCAAGATCAACCCTATCTCCATTTGAGACCGTCACCTTGGCCAACATATATTCCCGAATGACAGCCGGGACCTCGGTTACGTCTTCCACAGTATAGGCATTGACCAATTTTTGAATATTGGCAGCCATTCCTCTACGACGATGGGAATTTTTCTCATCAGTAACAATGGTCATCCGACTTAAGCCAGGACGTTCTGTGGCACCCACAACCAGGCTTTTGATATTGTAGTTACGCCGTCTGAGCAGACTGACTACACGATTCAATACACCAGGTTCATCTTCAACAAAGGCTACAATGGTATGTTCAGTTTTTTTCATGAGTTGTTCCTATACTTCCATATCTGAAAATTGTTCTTCGACCAATGGACGTTGATACATGTCATCCAAATCAGCGCCTGCAGCAACCATTGGATAGACCATTTCTAATTCTTCAACCACGAATTCGATGAGGGTTGGACCTTCATGGGCTTGGGCTTCCAGGACCGTTGAGATCACATCTTTCCGGTCGCTCACGCGATACCCTTTCAAGCCATAGGCTTCGGTAATCTTCAAGAAATCCGGACTTGAAATGGGTGTCTGGCTAAAGCGATTATCATAGAACATCTCTTGCCATTGTCTCACCATTCCCAGATAGCCATTGTTGATCAATGCGATATTGATATTGGCATTTTCCTGCACAGCTGTGGCCAATTCTTGAATTGTCATCTGAATACCACCATCACCTACAACCAACCAGATGTCTTCGCCTCTCCCTGCAAAGCTGGCACCAATGGCAGCCGGTAATCCGTAACCCATGGTACCCAATCCACCAGAAGTCAAAAGAGAATTAGGATTGTCCTGATAATAGTATTGAGCAACAGTCATCTGATGCTGTCCAACATCGGTGACCATAAGAGCATTGCCTTTGGTCGCTTCCCAAATGTCCCGGATAACAAAGGCAGAAAATAGCTTATCTGATTTTTGATGAAGAATTTCCCTGGTGTGGGATATCTGCATCCACTCCTTGATCTTTTCAGTCCAGGCGTCATGTTTTACTTCTTGAATCTTGGGCAATAGAGCAGTTAAAACAGACTTCAAGTCGCCTCGAATTCCAACATCTACCTCAACATTCTTATTCAACTCTGAGGGATCGATATCAATATGAATTTTCTTTGAATTGGGAGAATAGGTTTCAATTTTACCCGTTACCCGATCATCAAAGCGCATTCCACATGCTATGAGCAGATCTGCTTTTTGGATAGCATGATTAGCCCAATACGCACCGTGCATCCCCATGAATCCAATACACTTGGGATGGCTGGCTGGAATACCCCAATTCCCAATAAAGTGACTGATACTGGGATATCTGCTTTTTCTGCAAGGGCAGCCAATTCATCCATTGCTCCTGAGAGAAGCACCCCATGTCCAGCTAGAATGACAGGATTCTTGGCTTCCTGAATCAGTTTAGCCACTTCTGAAAGTTGTTTTTCTGAGGCTCTAATCGTAGGATTATAACCCGGTAATACATTGTGGTAATCAGGATATTCAAATTCAATACTTTCATTTTGAACATCTTTTGGGATATCAATAAGAACAGGACCAGGTCTACCGGAGCGAGCGATGTAAAAAGCATCCTTGATCGTACTGGCAAGCTTGGTGATGTCATTAACCTGATAGCTGTGTTTGGTCAAAGGGATCATAGCACCCAGGATATCTGTTTCCTGAAATGCATCACTTCCTAATGAGGCTCTACCGACCTGACCAGTGATACAAACCATGGGAATTGAGTCCAACATGGCTGTAGCAACACCTGTGATCAGATTGGTTGCTCCAGGACCTGATGTAGCCATCGCTACACCGACTCTACCGCTGGCTCTGGCATATCCATCGGCAGCGTGGGCTGCATTTTGTTCATGGCGTGTTAAAACATGGTGAACTTTAGCTTCATATTTAACATGGGCATCATAGATGGGCAGGTTTGCACCACCTGGATATCCAAAAACGACCTTAACGCCCTCTTGGATCAGGGATTCCCAAACAATATCTGCGCCGGTCATTACCTTGACCTTTTCTTGAGTACTGGTTTGATTCATTTCAATACTGCTCCTGTATTTGCTGAGGTAACCATCCGTGCATATCTGGATAAGTACCCTGATTTTATCTTTGGTTCAAAAGGGGTTAATTTGCTAAACCTATCCTGGATCTCTGCATCGCTGAGAGCCACAGATAGCTTTCGACCCGGGATATCAATGGTGATCATATCGCCGGGTTTTAAAATGCCAATGGGACCACCTGAGGCTGCCTCTGGTGAGATATGACCCACACAGGCTCCTCGAGTACCCCCTGAGAATCTTCCGTCGGTGATGAGTGCAACCTCTTTCCCAAGTCCCCTGCCCATGATGGCGCTGGTTGGAGCCAGCATTTCAGGCATGCCGGGGCCACCTTTGGGTCCCTCATGGCGAATGACAACAACTTCACCAGCTTGGACATCACCTAGCTTAATGCCAATAACGGCTGCTTCTTGAGATTCATAGATTCTCGCCGGTCCTGTATGTTGTACCATCTTTTCATCAACAGCACCAGTCTTGATCACTGAACCATCTGGAGCTAGATTCCCAAAAAGAATGGCCAGTCCACCTTCATGTGAGTAAGGATCCTCAACAGTACGGATAACATTTGTATCTTTTATTTTTGCATCCGCAATGGTTTCACCGAGAGTCTTTCCTGTGATGGTAGGCCGATCCAGATCAAGGAGTCCATCCACTTTAGACAATTCAGCTAAAATGGCTGAAATGCCACCTGCATTGTGGACATCTTCCATATGCACACGGTCAGTTGCCGGGCTCACTTTACACAGGTAGGGTGTCCGACGACTTAAGGTATTCAATTCTTCCAGATCAAATTCGATCTCGGCTTCTGATGCCATAGCCAATGCATGGAGTACAGTATTACTACTCCCGCCCATTGCCATATCTAAGGCAAAAGCATTCAATAATGAGGAACGATTAACAATGTCTCTTGGTTTTATATCATCGTGGACCAGCTTGAGTAAGTGTTTTGATGCCTCATTGACCATATCCAGACGTGATTCATCAACAGCAAGCTTACTTCCATTGCCAGGTAATGCCAATCCCAAAGCCTCCATAAGACAATTCATGGAATTCGCAGTAAACATCCCAGAGCATGATCCGCAGGTGGGACAACCGGTTTCTTCCAGTTCTTTCAATTCTGCATCATTAATCTTGCCGGCCTGATACTCGCCTATCCCCTCGAATACAGAGATCAGGTCAACTTTCCGTCCGGATGCAGTTTTACCGGCTTTCATGGGACCACCTGAAACAAATACAGCCGGGATATTCATCCGCATGGCGGCCATGAGCATTCCCGGTACAATTTTGTCACAACTGGAGATACAGATCAGACCATCCAGACGATGGGCTTCAGCTACGGTCTCAAGACTATCAGCAATGAGTTCTCTGCTGGGTAAAGAATAGCGCATTCCCAAATGTCCCATGGCGATTCCGTCATCAACACCAATCGTATTGAATTCGAATGGGACACCACCAGCCTCACGAATGGCTTGCTTGGCAACATGACCATATTCCTGCAAATGGGCATGACCTGGAATCAAGTCGATATAGGAGTTAGCCACACCGATAAAGGGCTTTTCAAAATCAGTGTCTTCTTTGATGACACCGGTAGCTCTCAACAAAGCCCGATGCGGTGCTCGTTCAAACCCTGTTTTTATTAAATCAGATCTCATACAAAACAAATCCTTCAGTTTTGCGCTGAAGCACCGGATAAGACTAGAAATCAGATATAAGCTTATTTAGTCGGGGGTTAGCCGCCTCTCTGCTCGTACCTGATTTTGAAGAATCTTATCAGGCGATCAGAGCGACGTTGATAATAAGGACTAGGACTAAAATAATAATTAGACCAGTACTTAGAATCTGGGTAGTAAGAATCGATAAATCTTCAGAGGGCAATGCTATTGCACCAACGCGACCAGCATGCTGGCGTGTCTGAAGGGTATTATTTATGTTCTGACTACTCATAATTTCAATCTGATGTATTCTATCTCCAAATGAGTAAGTGATGCAATACCTTTTTACAATTTGTTTGTAATTTTTTATTACAATCACTTCTCAGGGTCATTTCAAGATATAGATCAACTTACTGGCCGATATTCAAGATAATAATAATCATATTATACTGTTAATACTCATCTTACAAGATTTTCAGTTTTTCGCTTATGTTTGTTAGATGTTATTTTTCTTTGATTTACAAACTCAAGCCTGGCAACGGAAGTCACTTATTGAATGTGCTTGGAAATAAATTCCTGTGAATCTTGCTTCTAAATGCCTCTAGGCGAATTATAATGATTATTCGTTCAGAACCAGACTTAAGCGCTGAGCAACCTGCTGGTCATATAGCGCCTTACTATCCATCATTTTCATTGCCAGTGGTGTGATCTTAGAGAATTTCAATTTTTCAAGATCCCAATGCTCCAGAATATCATCGGTTTTAAGAGAACCTGTATGGAATCGATGACGTTCCAACAATCTCAAGATGGAGCCTTCATCAGCTTCAGCTAATGGTTCAGAAACAACAAAGTCAGAATTCAGCAATATCTCGTCTTGTAGATCATAGAGATATGCTGTCCCACCTGTCATACCAGAACCGAAATTGTGACCTATTTCTCCTAACACGATGATGGTTCCTCGAGTCATGTATTCGCAGGCGTGATTGCCAACTCCTTCCACAACGGCAGAGGCTCCTGAATTCCGAACGGCAAAACGTTCATTTGCTCGACCGGCAATGAATAAAGTACCTCCCGTCGCTCCGTAAAGAGCCACATTACCTATCATGGTGTGTTCTCGTCCTTGCTCACGAGTCACGCGAGGCATTCTAACGGTTATCAAACCTCCACTCATACCTTTTCCAACATAATCATTGGCAAGGCCCTGTAGTCTGAGCTCCAAACCATGTGTTAAGAATGCGCCGAAGCTCTGCCCAGCTACACCCTTCAACAAGTATTGAATGGATCCGTTGAATTGACTTTCACCAAAGAGGAAGGATATCTCCCCCGCCAAACGCGTACCAATGGCTCTATCTTTATTGCTTACCTTTTGGGTGATGACTGCTTGTCCATGCGTTAATAATTCACGGTGCACAGTTTCTAATATCTTTTCATCAAAGCTGGGATAGCATACCAGTGGATTTCTTTCCTTTTTAATCGCCAGCCAGTCTCTTGAGAGCTTGGGCGCCAGGATTTTTGAAAGATCCACATCTGAGTGGAGTGCAAATTCGGCCAAGTCGCTTTTCATTTCCAGTAGATCATTTCTGCCAATAAGGTCATCCAGAGCACTTAAACCCAGCTCAGATAATTGGTCTCGAATATCTTCAGCCAATAGCTTAAAGAATGTGGCCAATTCCTCAGCCGTACCACGGAATTTCTTCCTGAATTCAGGATCCTGAGTGGCAATACCCACCGGGCAATTATTTAAATGACAGCGTCTAACCATAACACAGCCAATGGCCATGAGGGCCACGGTTCCAAAATCATATTCTTCAGCGCCTAAGGCAGCTGCCACGAGAACATCTCTAGCATTCTTGATTCCACCATCAACTCTGAGGGTGACCTGATCTCTAAGTTGAGTTGCCAGGAGTGATTGATGGGTTTCAGCCAGGCCTGTTTCCCAGGCCATTCCCGTATGTTTTAAACTACCCAATGGAGTGGCACCGGTTCCGCCATCTCCCGACGAGATAACGATAATATCCGCCCCTGCTTTCACCACACCGCAAGCTACGATACCTACGCCAGGTTGGGAAGCTAGCTTGACTGAGATCTTGGCTCTGGGATTACTTTGTTTTAAGTCATAAATAAGCTGTGCAAGATCTTCAATAGAATAAATATCATGATGAGGTGGTGGTGAGATCAAGGTGATCCCTGGTGTAGCAGAGCGAGCAGTGGCAATTTCCACACTAACCTTTTTCCCGGGGAGTTGTCCACCTTCTCCAGGTTTGGCACCCTGTGCAATTTTAATCTGCAGTTCTTGGGCAGCTGCCAAGTAATCAGCCTTAACCCCAAATCGGCCACTGGCGATCTGTTTGGTGTGGGCATTCACATGAGCATTCTTTTTGAATAATAGATAACGATCAGGAGTTTCTCCTCCTTCACCTGTATTGCTTCTACCGCCAACCAGGGCGATTCCTTCTGTCAATACACGGTGGGCTTCATCACTGAGCGCACCAAAACTCATGGCAGCCACTCCAAAACGTTTCGTTATTTCAGTCCCAGGCTCGACTTTACCGCCACGATTTTTAGGTTTAGATTTTAATGATATCAAATCTCTCAGATAAACTAATCCTTGCGCAGGTTTCTTTGTCTCGGGCTGAAGGGTGGCTTTCTTCCTGACCTGTTTAGCCACTGCAGGACTAAACCCATGTTGTTCACCACCGTGCCTAACCTTGAAGAAACCTTTGTCCTGCAGCTCTTGACCCTCATCTGCGAAACCAGCGGTATGTTGCTTAATTGATTTTGATTCAATAGCATTGATATCATCACCACCGATATTGCCGTTGAGCGAAGGGAACCAGGTTTCAAGGAATTCATCTTGCAGTCCGATAGTATGTAGCAACATACTGCCTTGATAGGAGCTAAAGGTGGAGATGCCCATCTTTGCCATACTCTTAAGTAAGCCTTTCTCAAGGGCATAGCGATAATTTTCCATACCGGTGACCCAATCAGCCTCTGCCAAGATCTCACGAATAAGCTCGTAGGCCATGTAGGGATAAACTGCACTGGCCCCTAATGTCGTTAATACTGAGATATGGTGATCCTCAAATACATCACCTGTGAAACAGATCAATGATACATCTGACCTGATCTTACGTTTTACCAGATTATGATGGACAGCAGAGGTCACTAATGCCATGGGAATAGGAATGTGATCTTCATCCACATGTTCATCCGTGAGGAATAAAATTTTTGAACCGTTTTCAATGGCAACGGCACATTCTTTCTGAATTTCTTTTAAACGTTCGGTAAAAGAAATCCCCAGGGGTGCCAGGCAGGAAATGATAGCATGCTGAAAATTCTTATGGGTCTGCATCAGTGAACGAACTTCTTGGGGTGACAGTACCGGACTAGATATCCGGATGGCTCCCTGAAAGGTGCGTTCTTTTGCCAAAAGGTTCTCTTCACTCCCAATATAGTGAAAAAGACTCATCATCATGCGTTCACGAATGGGGTCTATGGGCGGATTTGTGACCTGGGCGAATGCCTGTACAAAATAATCATAAAAACTGCGTTCTTTTTTTGAGAGGAACGCAGGTGGTGTATCATCTCCCATGGCTCCGACGGGTTCAAGAGGCGCGGCTGCCAAGGGTTTGATAAATAATTCTACCGATTCTTTGTGCCAGCCAAATACCTGTCGCAATCGTTGGTCAAAGCCAGATTCAGGGAGGGCATATTCGCCAAACTCTGCCTGTTTTTCAAGACGATCCAAGACTAGAAAGTTTTTCTCCAGCAGCTTGCCATAATCAACTGTCTCTGAGATCTCTTGTTTAATCTTATCGTTGTCCCTGACCCCATTTTCCAACGAGACTGAGAATATTTCACCTGACGACATGTGGTGGTGAACAATGAGATCTTCAGTATCTACGTCGACCACACCTGCTTCTGAGGCCATTACCACCAAACCACTCTTGGTTCGTGTGTACCTTAAAGGTCTTAAGCCGTTGCGATCTAATTTGGCACCAACCGTATGACCATCTGTAAAGATCAAGGCAGCAGGACCATCCCAGGGTTCCATAAAATTTTCATGATAGATATAAAAGTTTGAGAGCTCTGGTTTCATATTCGCTACTTCATGATAGGGATCGGGAACCATCATCATCATGGCATGTTCAGGTGATCTTCCACTTTGTACCAAAACAGAAAATACTTCATCAAAATTTCCAGAATCACTCTGTCCTTGAGTTACGATGGGTCTTAATAGGTTAAAATCTTCTCCCCAAAAGTCAGAACTCAGTTGTCTTTCACGAGCATCCATCCACAAACGGTTCCCTCGAATCGTATTTATTTCCCCATTGTGAGCTATCCCGTGAAAAGGTTGCGCCATTTCCCAGGAGGGAGATGTGTTGGTACTATAACGTTCATGAAAGATTGCCATCCGGGTTTGGAATTCAGGATGCTTGAGATCGGGGTAGAATTGAGACAATTGATATGATGAGAGCAAGCCTTTGTATACCATTGTCAAGGTAGACAGGCTACAAATATAGAGACTTTGGTCCTCCTCGAAGGTCTCCCGCTCGATGACCTTTCTTAGAAGATAGGCCTGTTGCTCTGCTGAATAATTTTCATGTTTAGAGAAACCAAAGACAACATGATAGATATTCGGACGATTTTCCTGAGCTATACTTCCCAATTTCTCCGGCTTGATGGGGACTGGCAACTCTCCCAACATGATGGCGCCAATTGATATAGCCAGTTTTGCTAATTTCTGCTTTAGTTGAATCTCAGATAAACCACGTGTAAAGAAGACCCCCAGACCAAGTTGTATTCCATCTGCAGGAATTTTTATGTCGGCTTCTTTTATTCGCTCATTAAAAAATGACCAGGGAATATCTACCAAAAGACCGGCTCCATCTCCAGTATCCTGGTCAAAACCTTTGCCTCCCCTATGTTCCAATCGACTCAGAGCTTTGAGACTTAACTCGATGACTCTGCGAGAGGCCACCCCGGATTCCTCAGCAATAAAGCCCACACCGCAAGCATCACGATGATCTTCAGGTGTGTAAAGCGGGTATTGTGTTGTTAAATCTCTAATATGAGAACCATGAATATTTTTAGAATTAATGGGAGACTCCATTCCATTGTTTTATCCTAATTTTAACATAATGCTATACGGCTACTGCCTCAAGCTCAGAGTTAAGGTATTCCTTATATAATTTGGTATATTTGAAAGCATCATCCGGTGAGATCGCTACACCGACCCCTGGATGACTTTTGCCATATTCCAGAGCTGCACTGACGATAGCCCCCGTTGTTGGACCGACTAAAAGTCCACCCTTCCGTGCTAACATGATTCCAGTCTCAAAAGCCTGCCTGTCCTCAATCTCAATGATCTCATCGATTAATGACATATCCAGGATCTCAGGTACATATTCATCGGCTAGATCAGTAATTCGTTTCAAACCAGATAGCTTATGCTCTGATGATACTGGTTCAATGCCAATGATCTTTATATTTGGATTCATTTCTTTTAAATATTTTCCAACTCCGGAAATAGTTGCTCCTGTACCGAAACCAGCGAAGAACACATCAATTTTTCCATCGGTCTGATTCCAGATCTCAGGACCTGTTGTTTCATAATGGGCTTGAACATTGAGGGCATTCTCGTACTGATTGAGATAGACATATTTTCCATCGTAAGCGATACTTTCTGACAGGCCTTTTGCCAGACCACGCGCTCCCTCATTTGGGTACAATGGGCAGAGTGCATCTTCAGCCTCCCAAAGTTCTGAGACCCCTAGCATTCTCAGGATTTGTTTTTTCTCCTCGGGTGCTCTTTCCGGTATGGCAACTTCTACTGGAATATCCATAGCGTTCCCGATAGCTGCTAGAGCCAATGCTGTATTCCCAGATGATGCTTCTAACACAGTCTGATCAATTTTAATATCAGTATTCTGCATCATTTTTAGGGCAACGCGGTCCTTAATCGAACCAAAAATATTATATCTCTCCAGCTTGACACCGAGGGCGAAGCCTGGAGCTGGGTTTATGCGATCATTCAACATGATCATGGGTGTGGCATTATCCACACTACCAATGAGATCCGTAACACAGTTATAGACCCGCTTTTTATGATCATTCGAAAATTCGCATTTCGTTTTTCTCAATTTATCATATTCCTTTTATTCACGTACTTGACCGGTTCCGGTAACTACGAATTTTGTTGTTGTCAACTCCCTTAAACCCATGGGTCCAAACGAGTGTAATTTGGTCGTGCTAATTCCTATTTCAGCACCCAATCCAAGTTGACCACCATCATTGAAGCGAGTTGACGCATTGACGACAATTGCGGAACTGTCCAAAGATTTTGTAAAGGCTTCGATATTGGTTTCATCCCTACTGATAATAGCTTCAGTATGGTCACTGGTATATGTTTGAATATGCTCAATTGCAGCAGGTAGGTCTTTTACCACCTTGACTGCTAGAATAAGATCTAAAAATTCAGTATCATAATCTTCATGAGTCGCTTCCACCACTTCTTCAGAATATGATTGCGTTGTTGAACAACCCCGTATCTCAACTTGTTGTTGAGCCATTGCATCTAACATGTCAGGTAGAAAATCTTTTGCCACTGATTCATGTACGAGTAAAGTCTCCAATGCATTACAAACTCCGGGACGCTGAACCTTGGAGTTCAAAGTGATCTCAAGTGCTTTTTGAAGGTCTGCTGACTCATCAACGAACAAATGACAATTTCCTTTGTAATGGGCAATCACCGGAACCGTTGCAATCTCGTAGATCCTACGAATAAGACCTTCTCCCCCACGGGGGATGATCACATCCAATTCTTCGTTCATCTTTGCCATCTCATCCACACTGGACCGATCCGTATTTGGAACCATATTGATAACATTTTCGAGCTCATATTTTGCCAATACCAACTTAAGGATCTTTACGAGGATCTGATTAGAGTGAAAGGCTTCTGAGCCCCCTCGTAAGAGCAAGCCATTTCCGGCAAAGAAGCAAAGGGATGCAGCTTCCACGGTGACGTTTGGACGTGATTCATAGATAACTCCAATAACGCCTAATGGTATCCGGCGACGCTGAACCACGAGTCCATTTGGTCTCTCATACTGTTCAGCAATGGCACCAACAGGATCATCCAGGCTAGCGACTTCTTTCAAACTATCTGCCATAGCTTGAATTCGGCCATCAGTCAGCGTGAGTCTATCGATCATGGCATTGGACAAACCCTTTTCCTGAGCACTCTCTAAATCTTGTTGATTAGCTCTTTTAATTTGATCAGCTGATTCAAGGATCTGAGCAGCCATGGCAATGAGAATCTCCTGCTTCACTTCAGTACTGATGGTTGGTAGAATCTTGCTGGCTCGTTTTGTGAGCTGTCCCAGTTGTTTTAAATTCATTTTATTAATCCTAAAGGCTTACCATGTTTTCTCTGTGAATGACCCCGCGGCGATGTTTATAGCCGAGAATATTTTCAATCTCGGCTGACTTACAACCTGCAATTTTATCAACTTCATCTTGATTGTACTCAACAATTCCTCTCATGATCTCGGTTCCATCATTTAAACAGCACCGGACTCCATCCCCACGTTGAAAATTTCCTTCTGTGCCAAGTATTCCAGATGCTAAGAGGCTGGCTTTTTTCTGCTTCAATGCATTTGCAGCACCCTGGTCAATAATGATCTTGGCTTTGGGCTTTAAAGCATGAGCAATGTATGCTCGCCGGGAGTTAAGTTGAGTCTCAACCGACTTCACATAAGTCCCAATACGTTCACCCCTCACAATTCTGGGGAGTACATTTTCCAGGCGACTATTGGCAATAATTGTAGGCACTCCATATTTTGCCGCCATCAAAGGAGCCTCCAGTTTGGTAGAAATTCCACCACGCCCCAATCCGTTAACTTTTTCTAAGGAAAAACGTTGCTTGAGGGATTTAATTTCACTTATTGAAAGTGTCTCATAGATTTTGGCATCCTTGTACTCCTGCGGGTTTTTATCGGCTATCCCATCAATATTGGAGAGGATGATAAACAGATCAGCACTTACCAAATTTGTACATAGAGCCCCAAGGAAATCATTATCGCTAAATCGAATTTCTTCAGTACTGACACTATCATTCTCATTGATAATGGGGATGATGCCATTGTTAACTAGATAGTTGATAGTGTTTCTGGCATTCAAGTATCGTCTACGAGATTGAAAGTCATCATGGGTCAATAAAAGTTGAGCAGTATTCATCTCGTAGACTTGAAAATACTTCTGAAAGTATCCCATAAGTATTGGCTGACCAATTGCTGCTGCCGCCTGGTGATTGTCCAATGAAGAACTAATTTCGCTCAAAAGACTGGCTCCAGCAGCCACCGCACCACTACTCACCAGAATGACCTCAATCCCTTGCATGGTAAGCAAAGATATCTGCCTGGTCAGCTCAATGATCTGTCGTTCGTGGATCTTTTGACCATTATTAATGAGACTGGTACTACCAATCTTCACCACCACACGTTTTAATTTGGGTATATCGCGGGTCATTTTTTAGCCCTGATGGCCTCTGCGGTTTGTTTATATGCGTCTCGAAAAGGGATCCCTGATTTAACGAGTTCATAGGCTTTCTCGGTCGCATAAAGATCTTCACTCATGGCCTGGCTGCACGCTTCCTTATTTATTGTGAGTTGGTCAAAAAGATGAGCTGTAATTGCCAATGATTCGCTAACAATATTTATAGCTTTAATTACCGGTTCTTTTGTTAATTGGAGATCTCGATTGTAACCGGAGATCAAATTTCCAATGATACCCGAAATTTCATATTGGGCGGCTGTGACCACATGATGTTTGGCCCTGAGTAGTTCAAGCACATCAGGATTTTTCTTTTGTGGCATAATTGAACTGCCGGTACAAAACTGATCAGGGAGATTAATAAAGGCGAATTCCTCCATATTGAACAAGATCAGGTCACTGGCAATTTTGTTGATGTCTGCTGTAAATTGTGATAATACCTGAATCAGAAATACCTCGAACTTACCCCGACTATGCTGGGTGTAGATGGGATTGTCCTGTACTTTTGAAAATCCCAGTTCCCTGGCAGAAAACTCGCGATCAATATCGAGTGGCACACCATAGCCTGCCGCAGTACCCAGAGGTGACTGGTCAATCAGAATCCCGACTGTAGCCAGTATCCTTCCATTATCTTCCATACTGTCCACAAAGGCAGAAGCCCATAAGCCAAAGGAAGATGGCATGGCTTTCTGCATATGGGTATATCCAGGATATTCGATACCACCGTATTTGTCTGAAAATTTTCCAATAGACAAAATAAGCTCATTTCTGAGATCCTCAATATCACTCAGTTTGGCTTTATAATACAGTCGTAAAGCCGTCAGGACTTGGTCATTCCGGGAGCGAGCTGTATGGATCTTCTTGCCAACATCACCCAATTTCTCACTCAGGTGTTCCTCAATTGCTGTATGACAATCTTCCTGTGCCCGGCTAATGGGGAAGTTGCCCTTGGAATGAAGTTCTATGATGTTGTCAAGCTCCTGTTTGAGATTTCCGGCTTCCTCAGCAGTCAGTAAGTCAGCTTTTTGAAGCATGTCTGCGTGGACCTTAGAAGCGATACAGTCGTAATAGACCAGCTCCTGATCGATCTCATAGTCATTCCCAACCGTGAATGACTCGATCTGTTTATCCAACTTGTAACCTTTGTCCCAGAGCTTTGTCATGCCTTAGCCTCCCTCCTCCAACGAAAAGGACGATTTTTGTGTAGTACTTTTTGATGTGCCTTTAATCTGATGGCATTAATATTTATGAATCCCTGAGAATCAATGGCATCAAATCCGCCCTCTATGTCCATACTGGAGAGATCCTGATCATAAAGAGACGTTGGTGACTCACGTCCTATGGTAGTCACATTCCCCTTGTACAATGCGAGTCTAACCTTGCCATTAATGGCTTCTTGACTCTTGTTGAAGGCACTCATGATGAAATCCATTTCAGGCGAAAACCAGAAACCATTATAGATGAGTTCAGCAAATTTTGGAATGAGCATATCCCTGAGATGCATGACCTCTTTATCCATTGCAATTCCCTCAAGATCACGATGTGCTTCCCAAAGAATAGTCCCGGCAGGCGTTTCATAAATCCCTCTTGATTTAATACCAATAAAACGATTTTCAACCATATCAAGTTGCCCAATAGCATTCTCACCACCGAGCTGGTTGAGATAAATGAATAACTCCAGTGGGTTTGATTTCTCGACCCCATCTTCCATATTTTTCACATTAACCGGGATTCCATTATCAAATGTGATCTCAAGTTTTGTTTCCTGATCTGGCGCATCTTTTAATAATTTTGAGATGCTGAAGACTGAATCATCAGGTCTCAAAGAAGGATCCTCAAGGATGCCGGCTTCATGACTTATATGCATGAGGTTCTCGTCCTCGCTATAGGGTTTCTTTTTAGATGCCGTGATCTCAATCCCATGTTTCTGGGCAAATTCGATCATATCTGTCCTACCCTTAAATTCATTGAGAAAGTCTTCATCTTTCCAGGGAGCAAAGACCTGTATATCAGGGTTAAGAGCATAATACGCCAATTCAAATCTTACCTGGTCATTGCCTTTACCTGTAGATCCATGGGACACAATATTTGCCCCTTCTTTGGCTGCAATCTCAATCTGTTTTTTGGAGATTACAGGACGTGCCAGGGATGTCCCCAACAAATAGCGACCTTCATAAAGGGCGTTCCCCTGAAGAGCCGGAAATATATATTGCGTTACGAATTCTTCTCTCAGATCCTCGATATAGACTTTTGAAGCCCCCGTTGCGAATGCCTTTTTCTCCACTGCTTCAAAATCTTCAGTCTGACCAACATTCCCAACGAAGCAGATCACTTCGTACCCCTTTAGGTCCAACCATTTTAATATTACTGAAGTATCCAAGCCTCCACTGTAGGCTAAGATCACTTTCTCTTTTGACATCCTTACTTCCCCTTCTCAAATTGGAACATGCAGCTTTCGCTCATTTTGTTCATCTTAATTTCGTTTCCTTTTTTCAACTCAAAAAAAAAAGCCCCCGGTTTAGTAACCGGGGGCTTTATGAATTCTTTTTTATTTTACGTGAAAGAATTATACTCCGGTTACCCAAATACCTCCGGGCAGCGTCGCATACGTCTAATAATAATATGTGCATTCACGTTTTTCATCTTCGGAACAATTATACACTATGTAAACCACATTGTGCAAGAATATTTTATTTCTTTGCTAATAACATAATTGTAGCCTAATATTATACTGTGAATGAAGCCAACAGAAATATTCCCCTCCTATGATAATAAGTGAGATATCGTGCCTCTAGTTGCCCATAAATCCTTGCCCATTTTTGATGTCCTGAGAGAACAAGGAGAAGAAATTCTTGAACTGGGACACGCTCTACATCAAGATATAAGAGAATTACATATTGGTTTTCTGAATCTCATGCCAAACGCTGCCTTCAAGGCTACTGAGAGACAATTTCTGCGTCTAGTAGGAAGTTCAAATCAGATTGTTCAATATTATATCTATCCCTTTACCATAGATGGTGTTGACCGTGATGAAGCCACTCAACAATACATCGATAACTATTATGAAACCTTTGAAAGCGTTAAAACTACCGGTCTGGATGCACTCATAATTACAGGTACAAATCCGGCGAGTTCAGATATCGAGAATGAGCCATTTTGGGGACCGTTAAGTGAAGTAGTTGATTGGGCGAATGAGCAGGTTACCTCTGTATTATGCTCTTGTCTAGCGGTTCACGCCATCGCAAAACATCTGCACGACATTGAACGCCAACCCCTGGACAAGAAGCGTTGGGGCGTCTATAGTTCCAGAATCAAATATGACTCACACCCACTGCTGAGAAATATCAACACACGCTTTGATGTGCCTCATTCACGGAATAATGACATCAGTATGGCTCAATTGGAAGCGGCCAATTTTAAGGTTCTTGCTCACAGTGATGATGGTGGTGTGCACATGGCGGTAAGTCCAGATTTATTGCGAATCGTGTATCTACAGGGTCACCCTGAATATGATCGGGTCAGCTTGTTGAAGGAATATAAACGTGAGGTTTTCAGCTATTTCGATGGAATAGGGGAGCATTATCCTGAAAGCCCTGAAAATTATTTCAATCCTGCAGTAGAAGAGTTACTAAAGACATTTCAAAGTGAGGCCAGAGAGGCCAAAGCCAAGAATCAACCCATTCCCCCTTTCCCGGAGGAAGCAATCGTACAACATCTCGACAACACCTGGCGTGATACTGGCAAATCAATATTCAATAACTGGTTAGGTATTGTATATCAACTGACCAATGTAAATCGCCATCTTCCTTTCGTGGATGGTGTCGATCCAGATAATCCTTTAGAGCTTAAATAACCAAAAACTCAGAATGGAGAGTTAACACTATCAAACTCGAAACAAAAGCCATACACAGTGGCTATGAGAGCGAAGAAACCACCAAATCTGTGGCTGTACCTATATATCAAACTGTTGCTTATGAATTTGACAATGCCCAGCATGGTGCGGACCTCTTTAACCTTGAGGTGACAGGAAATATTTATTCTCGGATCATGAACCCAACCAATGCTGTACTGGAACAACGCGTAGCCGACCTTGAAGGCGGTGTTGCCGCTCTTGCTGTAAGTGCTGGAAGTGCTGCCGTTAACTATGCGATTCTAACTATTGCACAACAGGGTAATAATATTGTAACGGTACCACAGCTGTATGGTGGGACCTATACGCTCTTCGAACATATGTTCGCCAGACTTGGAATCGAAGCTCGATTTGCTGAAGATGATTCTCCAGCAAGTTTGGAAGCTCTTATTGATGACAAAACAAGCGCAGTATTCTGTGAAAGTATTGGTAATCCGGCTGGGAATGTTGTTGATCTGAAAGCAATTGCCCAGATGGCTCACTCTCATGGTGTGCCACTTATAGTTGACAACACAGTTGCTACACCTATCCTGATCCAGCCTTTTGAGCACGGAGCAGATATTGTGGTCCATTCCCTAACCAAGTATATGGGTGGCCACGGTACCTCAATTGGAGGGATTATCGTGGATGGTGGCAAGTTCCCTTGGGGGGAGCATCCAGATCGATTCCCAATGCTCAATACTCCTGAGCCTTCATATCATAACATGGTCTACGCAGAAGCTATGGGTGAAATGGCATTTATTGCCAGAACTCGTACTGTACCATTGCGGAACACCGGCTCAGCACTTAGTCCCTTTAATGCATTTCTGATTCTCCAGGGAATTGAAACCTTGGCACTTAGAATGGAACGTCATTGTGAAAATGCTTTGCTTGTCGCGCACTACTTGAACGACCACCCCTCGGTAGAATGGGTTAATTATGCCGGACTTGAAGAATCACCCTACTATGACCTGGCTGTAAAATATGCAAATGGGCAAGCTTCCGGCCTCATGACCTTTGGTATCAAGGGTGGTTTTGATGCAGGTGTTAAATTCTATGATTCGCTTAAGATATTTAAAAGGCTTGTGAATATCGGTGATGCCAAATCACTGGCTGCTCATCCGGCCTCTACGACTCATCGTCAATTATCAGAAGATGAATTAGCTGCAGCAGGCATAACCCCTGACACCATTCGGCTATGTGTTGGTATAGAACATATCGATGATATTGTTGAAGACCTATCTCAAGCTTTGGAGGCCTCACAGTAGTTTCACGGAAACTGACCATGAAATAGAAAAAGCAAGGCGAATGCCTTGCTTTTTTTTGCCCAATTATTGGATTCTAGCACTCTGACTATGAACCAAAATAATTCATATAATCATCTGAGTCATCACCATAACTCTCTATATCAGAATCCGTAATTTTATACGTAGAATGTTCACCAACAATCTCTGAAAAGTAAATCTCATACTGTTCACCCTCTTCATCAACCATGATAACTTCAGCAAGATTCTTATTCACATTGATTGCCCGTAAATTAGAGTGACACATGGGACAAAACGTTTCCACTCTTTCACCTTCGACGAGTTCAAGTGATTCGTGATTATTACAACGATAGTTCCCCAGTTCAGGGCTTAAGAGGAGCAATCCTCTTGCCTGTGATTTTGTCCTGACTGCAAAAATAATGTTGTTTCCAACTTTCAGATGACCTCGGCAATAGGGACATAAATATTCGTTTTTCATAACTTCCTTTCAATACCAACAATTATTCAACAAATTTATAGCTGATCATTTCATTATTCAAGGAGCATTTTGTCTTATAATTTTCTACTCATACATATTTTCGGTATCTGCGTTCGCAAATTCTACCAGGAATTGCCCAATTTTTCTTGAAATACTATCGAAATATCTGACACCTTTCTCAACCGTTGCCTGTCTTGGATCACCTACACCAGTATCTTCCGTAACTTGAGTCCAACGACGAGGTGCCCACGCCCAGCCCTCTTTCATTCCCTGAATCTTAGGCAGTTTTCCTTTCCCCTCACCTGCTTCACTCAGGGGCAAGACCAAGTCCGGAAAAAGATTTAACATCATACTGGTTTCCATTTCGTCGGCATGATCTCCAGCTTCCGCGAAGAGACCCGCTTCTGCAGGGATAGTATACCAGTTGACCTGGCAGAGATAAACGTTTGTACTATTTTGTAATTCACGAATGATAAATTTAAAATCGTTCCCACCATGCCCATTAAGGATCACCAGTTTTTTGATCCCTTGCTGTTCAAGACTATCAATGATGTCTGCAACAATAACAGATAGTGTGCTTGGGTTCATGTTTATGGTCAGTGGGATGTCCATTTGTTGGGTATTTACGCCAAAAGGAATAGCTGGAAGTACGATACACTTGGCACCCTTGTCCCATGCAAGCTTTGCACTTTCGGCGGCAATTGCTTCAGTTTGGTAGATGTCTGTACCATAGGGTAAATGGTAATTATGCGCTTCAGTAGCACCCCATGGCAACACTGCCACATCATAATCTGCACCTTTAACAGATTTCCAATTTGTCTCTTTCAGAATGTATGGGCGTGCATTCACACTAAACTCCTTCAGGATTTTCCATATTTATTGTCCGGGATGCCGATTCTTATAGCAATGCTTAACCTCACACACATCGCAAGGATACTCTTCTCGTTGAATATCGGAGCCGAGTCCGATAATGCCGCTTACAGATTTATGAGGTCGCATTAATGCACTCTCGGTGAGAGATATCCCACAGAAATTCTCAGGGAAGAACTTGAATAATTGATGCTGCTCCTTAACATCCCACCCGCAATAGCCTGGACTGTAGCGATTGCTAATTGAGAATCCTTCAGTTATTGCGTAGTCGAAGATTTTGGCTTCAATCCAATCAGCGATGCACTCAGCGAACTCAGAACCTAGTAAATCTATCATATACCCTTTTAGAGGGTCACCGCTCTCAAAAGTACGCTTAGACCAGGCATCGAATTCAGGTCCCACAGTGGCAACAAACGCCACCCCTTGCCTGATTCCCTTCAGTGGAGCTGAGACAATACTCTTTGTCTCGAAGGTTATCCCATCTAGAATAACTTTACCACTCTCAACTTGAGCACTCCCTTCGGGTTGCACGACAAAACCACACTTGGGTGTCACGATTGAGCGTGCCTCTATGTGCGTATGCATTAACATTTCTCTGTACATATCCGGTATCTTGGTCATGGTATAGCCCATGGTTTGGACTATCGTCTCCAAGTTCGGACTTAGCTCGTTAATGGAAGGTTCAAATTGAAATGTCGGATACATCAGATACTATCTAATCAATCGCATCAAGATATTTTGAGAACTTATTTGGGTCAGGGAAATAACCATCAGTACCGATTTCATCGCTATACTTTTGCGAAAGTGGAGCTCCGCCGACAAACACTTTTGTATCAGGATATTTTCCTTTTATTGCTTGGTTAATAGAGCTCATCTGCATCATAGTTGTCGTCAACAAAGCACTCATTCCTACTATGCTACCAGGATTTTCCCCTACTGTTTTCACAAATTTTTCAGATGAAACATCTACTCCCAGGTCGATCACATTCCAACCGCTCCCTGTCAATATCATTGAGACGATATTCTTCCCAATATCGTGGAGATCTCCTGAGACGGTCCCGATAATGAATGTGCCCTTTAGTTTAACTTCACCAGAGTCGAAATGGGGTTGTAAGTGCACCATAGCTGTGTTCATAGCTTTTGCTGCAATCAGCATGTCAGGGATAAATGCTTCTCCGGCCTCAAATTTATCTCCAATATTTTTCATACCAAGCATGAGTGCTTGATTGAGTACATCTGATGGAGATATACCTGTTTCAAGGGCTAATTGTGTCAGCTCATCAGCACCTTTTCCGCCCTGCATGTCAGGCGGATATGGTGAAGCCTGGTTTACTTTACCACGTTCGATGCATACTGATAGCTGTTTTAGAATTTCACTCATAATTCACGAATAGTTATTCTACTCCTCTAGAACCATCATAGAATAGCGCAGCTGCCCCTAAGATAGCGCCATCAGACAATGAGCCGACAACAATCTGAATATCTTCAGCAACCCTTGCAATGGGATAGTTTCTTATAACTTCAGACATTCCCTTTCTAAATAGTGGATAGGCATTAGCAATGGAGCCACCGAGGATAATTATCTCAGGATCAACAGTACTCATTACAGTCAGAATAGCATGTCCCAAATGATGACCATATTCATTAAAAATGTTCAAAGCATCCTGATCGCCTGCTCGAGCTAACTCAGAGAGTGCCAGGCTATCTGAACCATGGATGGAGCTAAAATACTTACTGGCACAATAGTACTCCAGATTCCGATCCAGATACTTTACGATACCGAATTCCCCAGCTCCGCCATTCTTTCCATTATAGAGAGCGCCATTTAGAATGAGACCCGTGCCTAATCCAGTGCCCAAGGTCATGGCAGCAATGTTGTTAAAACCTTTCCCTTGCCCAAAATATTTTTCGCCCACGGCGTAGCAGTTGGCATCGTTATTTACAAATACCGGAATATTAAAGTGCTCTTTGAGTTTGGCTTGGAGTGGATAATCCTTCCAAGAGGGAATATTGTGGATCTCCATCACCGTTCCGGTCTCTGCATCGACCAGTCCTGGGGTTCCAACTCCAATTCCAGATACTTCAGGAGTAATGACACCTTCGATGGCCTCAATAACTGTTCCCAGAACAACATCAGCAGGCTCGTTAGCCGGATTCTTAAAATGACTCTTTGCCTCTACAGTCCCGCTAACAACACGTCCAGCATTGATTTTAGTCCCGCCAACATCGACGCCGATAAGTGTAGTGTTATGCATACTTAGAAAGGATCCCTTTTAGACTCAAACTATTCACCCGCTTCAATACGACTAACTTTAGATTTTATCCTACGAATGTGATCCGGGGTAGTACCACAGCATCCTCCAATGATATTCACACCTGCATCAATCAGTCGAGGTATTATTTCACCGACTATTTCTGGAGTTTCAGGATAATAGAGTTTATTCTCTTTTAGCTCCGGTAGACCAGCATTAGCGTGAACCAATAGCGGAATGTCTTGTGAGGCAATACGCATCTCTTTAACAATGTCGATCATGCCCTCAAATCCATTGCCACAATTCGTGCCTGATATATCCACCCCTTTTTGGAGGACAGTCTCAATCACCTCGCTTGGGCTGGTACCCATCATAGTTCGATAACCAACTTGAGATTTATCGAATGTAAAAGTACAAATGAGTTCCAGAGTAGTATTTTCCTTGGCAGCATCGATGGCACAAATAGCCTCAGTAAGATCGAAAAAGGTTTCAAGACAGAGTGCATCTACTCCACCTGCTTCAAGTGCCCTTGCTTGCTCAGCAAATGAATCTCGTAATTCATCCGGAGTCACGTCCCCGGTCATGAGCATTTTCCCACTGGGTCCAATGGACCCCAGAACCAGGACGTCACTTCCGGCTGCCTCACGAGATATCTCCGCGGCTGCCTTATTCAATTCGAATGCTCGGCCTGCAAGACCATATGACCCCAGTTTAATGGAACTTCCCCCAAAACTATTGGTCTCGATCATGTCTGAACCGGCATCAACATAAGATTGGGCGATTGCCAGTACATCCTGTGGATGCTCTATGTTCCAAAGTTCAGGACATTCGCCGGCTTCCAGACCCTTTTGTTGAAGAAAGGTACCCCAACCTCCATCAGAGACCAGAATCCTACCAGAAGTAATAATTTGAGAGATTCTTTTATCCGACATCTGATTGTCCTCGATTCATTTAAATACCAATAGCCACGACTCTACTGAGCCGCAGAATCTCTTTACTCTTCCTCTGTCACAAAGTCTTCTTGAGACAAGTTTCGATAGATCACAGCCACTGATATTGCGACGATCATCATATAGAGAAAGGCTTGTCCATACTCTTGGAAGATTAGCTTCCCAATTCCAAATAGACTGGCATAAATCAGTGCCACACCAAAAAGCCAGTTAACAAAGACAAGTTTGAACCCACTATCGCTCTTCACTTCAGGGAGCTCATCAGAAACTGATTTCCAACCGATTCCTCCAGGATGAACTTTTCTATAAAATTCCTTTAGCTTTTCTCGATCTACAGGACTGGTAAGGAAAGTGACACTAAGCCAAACCACTGTGGTGACTGCTACAATTGGGTAAAGTGTCATTGGGAACACCATTCCATAGACATTCTGAACAATAGGTATTACAAGAAATGGTGTGATCATGGCTGAGATTTCAGACCAGGCATTGATCCGCCACCAATACCAGCGTAGAATTAAGACAGCACCTGTCCCGGCACTTGCAGAGAGGATATATTCCCAAGCACCTGAAATAGTTGTAAGTACAAACCTGGTCATCAATAGCGAAAATACGACTAGGACTACCATCCCGATCCGCGAAATGAGGATATAATGTTTCTCATCAGCATCTTTCCGAATAAATCGACGATAAAAGTCATTGATGATGTATGACGTTCCCCAATTTAATTGAGATGCAATGGTGGACATATAAGCTGCCAGAAAGACAGCTATTAGTAATCCCAATAAGCCTGTTGGAAGATACCGTACCATCAACTTTGGATACATAACGCCAGGGTCAACCGTGTTCTCATAACGTTCATAAAAATCTCCAAATTCTTGAGAACGGGTCTCCTCAAAATAACTCTGATCCGAATGGACTTGAGCTACCTGTTCGTAGAGTATTGGATTTTCCTGTAGCAGTATTTCAGGATTTTGTTCTCTCGGTAAGATGATCAGAGCTGCCAGACCCACTAAGATCCAGGGCCAAGGGCGCAGAGCATAATGAGCAATATTGAACCAAAGCGTGGCAAATAAGCTATGTTTTTCATCTTTGGCAGACATCATACGCTGAGCCACGTAGCCACCACCACCCGGGTCAGCGCCGGGATACCAACTTGCCCACCACTGTAAGCCCATATGGGCTACAAAAGCTCCCAGAGACAGTGCTAACACTCCCCCGGTGACACCTTGAGCAGTCACATCGCCGATGCGAGGGAAAAAATCAATTACCTCAGGGGCTAATTTTGCTTTCATTTGTGCTATTCCCCCGACTTCTGGGAGTTGAACAACCATAATTGCCAGAACAATGCAGCCAATCATGGCGAATATGAACTGGAAACTGTCGGTACGCGATGTTCCTAGAAGACCTGATGCAGCAGCATAAATTGTGATAATACCAATGAGGATCACCACCATCAAGAAAGCATCATATCCTGGAAAGATGACCCTGAATATTTTCTCCATTGCCTTGTTAACCCATCCAATGACGATGGCATTCATAAATATTCCTAAGTAAAGGGCTCGAAATCCACGCAGAACAGATGCAGCCTTTCCAGAATACCTGAACTCAACCAATTCCACATCGGTCATGATTCCGGAACGGCGCCATAATCGAGAGAAGAAAAAGACGGTCAACATTCCGCCTATGATCATATTCCACCACAACCAGTTGCCTGCAACGCCATTCTTAGCCACCAATTCAACAACGGCCAGTGGTGTATCTGCGGCAAAAGTAGTTGCCACCATGGCGGTTCCTGCGATATACCAAGGCAGGTCCCTACCTGATAGAAAAAACTGATCGGTGTCTTGGCCTGCTTTGCGTGAGTAATAGGCAGCAATACTGAAAATAATGATAAAGAATATTACAATTACTGTAATATCAAGATAGTGAAGTTGGGTCATGCCATTTTTCCTCTTATTCCTTCATACACTTTATTTATAAACGATTCGCTATCGATATCCCAGGTTTCTCAGGGCCAAGTTAGAATAGACTTCCAATCCGAGACACGTAAATCTAAGCTCCAGGCACCACCACGTTGCACCACTTTAATCAGGATGTCATTTTTTCCAGCTTTTACTGGGACCACTAGAATATCCTGACATGGCTTTAGACCCCGCCCAACCTGTTTTCTATGCACTTCAATGCCATTTACCCACACAACTGGATCATCATCACTTCCCAATAGGAGCAATATTTCACCCTCTTTTACCGCCTCTAATTCTGTATGGGCATAAGCGACCAAATTGCTTGAAGCGTGGGCCGGAACAGCTAAAGCATCAATTAGATCGATTTTATAATCCAAGGCTGAATATTTATTCCATGAAATTATGCTACCAGCTCTGGAATCATATTCTTTTTCAAGGTCAAATTTAATTTCAGGACCATAATCTGTTGTAAACCCCTGCCAATCCGGTGCATCAAAAGGGCCGATTAGATTCCAGCTCTCAATCATCCGAGAGTTAAAAATATCTAATTCTGCGAGTTGACAGATAAGTTTTGGGGCAAAAGACAGCTGCTCCTCAGGAAGGCGCCCAATAATGTCCATCCATTCTTCCAAATTTTTAAAATCCTCAAAAAGAAAGTAAAATGGATAGATTCGATATTTATTAAGATCACTGGGATTATTTTTTAAGAAGGCTTTCAGATTAGGGAGAATACTTTTATCCCTATTGTTTAGTATCCTATTTCCCAAAGTAAGCAACATATCTTGAGCATATTGGCTATTGCCGTAGTATTTAAGAAAGGAAAATAATGGTGTCAAATTCTCGGTAGTATTTGAGATAGCACTTTTGAAAGCTGCTTCCTCAATTGAAAACTGTAGATCTTGATTTCTAAATCCCAGGGATTTCTGGTAAGGACGATGCTCTGAAATATTGCGACTTGAGTTGTCTGCCTCCAGGTGCAGGAATAGTTCAGGTGTTGGCATAAAGTCTTTTTTGTTGACCTGAGCTTTAAGTCTAATTTGAAGTTTTTCTCCGGGACTTACGGTAAACTCGTGACTACTTTGATCAAATTTCCAGCTATCAGTAGACTGCCACTGGTATTTTCCAGAAACTTGCATATAAAAGTCTGTTTCCACTGAGAGGGTTGTGTCAAAGGACACAATTCCCTTTTTATTTTCCCCGGGGGCAAGACCTCCTAATATATCGTTAATGCCTTCTTCTAATTCAAACATGCCATATTCCACAAAATTGGCTGCCGAGTGATCCTGATATTTATTCAAGATAATTGCATCAAAAGTATGGTTATCCTCATCTATAGCACGAATTTCAAGCTCATCCTCCGTCACATCTATAAGCAAATAATGATACAGACTGCGATCATAAGCGGAGTAAGGCTGGGAAATAGTTGGATATAGCATTGCCCCGCCACCTGCCGTTGTAATATGAACAACACCCTGCTGTTTCTCAGTCATACGCCCTATGGGAAACGTCCGTTGATAATAATGATCGTGTCCAGTGAGGACTAGATCAACATCATATTCCATAAACAAAGATTGCCATTCATGTCGAAATTCTTGAATCGGACGATAAGGGTGACTATGAAATATGGGATAATGAAAGACCACTATTGTCCATGGTTTTTTGTTCTTTTTTAAATCCTCAAGCAGAAATTGATATTGCTCAGAATTCGAATCTGTGGGAACACTGGTATCCAAACCAACTATATGGACAGACCCATAGTCTGCAGACCACCAAGGCTTCTGCTTTTGCACAGGAAAATAATTATAATAGTACGGCGATTCTTGTTCATGATTACCGAGAACAGAATAAAGAGGACTATTCCTCAAGAGTTTTTCCATAGGTTCAAAAAGGTAGGTGTTCCATTCCCCTAAATTTCTTCCATTGGCGACAAGATCTCCTGTATGAAGCACGATTCCAGGGTCTTTATCAATAATCATGTTGGAGATTTTTTTACTCATAACTAAATCGCTACGTGAATCACCAACTACAGCGATACGCAGAGCTGTCAGGTTGTCTGCGGGTGCTGTTCTAAATTTTCCCCGTGTGGTTTTTCCTTCTTTCCAGACACACTGGTAATGATAGTCCTGATCTGGTTTAAGGTTCTTTAACTTGATCTGATGTAGGGTTCGGGCCTCATTATCTGCGGTAGATTGAGTAAGGAATCTTTCGTTTGTGCCGAAGCGAACTTTGCCGATTGTGGCTGTTTCGGTCTCCCACATGACAGTGATCTCACTTGACTGAACATCCTGAAGATAGGGTCCCCGAACCAGATCATTTGCCATAAGTGGTAGAGCTGATAAGAGGAAACCGATTAGAAAGGTTGTTGCTATTTTTTGCATATTATTCCCAAATAATTATTTTTGTCTAACGAATAATGTAGTAATTAAAACACTTCTCTTAACTAAAGTAATTTATCACTCATCCTGGTTAAAACCTTAATCGACTGGTAATGTTAATATTAATTACCCTGTTATTCCCTGCTCAATTTCTTCCAGAGATTTGCCTTTGGTTTCAGGAACATATTTCCATACAAATATGAATGTTACTATACACAGCGAGGCAAATACAAAGTAGGGTAATGCCCCATTGAATAACTCCGTATTAATCTCACTTCTATTGATAACGGGAAATGAGTTGGCAACAATTGCGTTAAATAGCCACATGGCTCCAACGGCTATGGACATTGCCAAACTTCTGATGGCATTTGGAAATATTTCTGATAATAATACCCACACGACAGGTCCCATTGAGAGAGCAAATGAGCCAATGAATAGCAACATTGCTAACAAGGATACCACACCCAACTGCTGCGTGTAAATAGATAAGCCCAAGATGGATAAGCCCAGGAACATTCCGACGGAGCCAACCAGCAGAAGCGGTTTTCTGCCCCATCTATCAACAGTGAAAATAGCTACAAACGTAAATATCAGGTTTACAGTTCCCAACCAGAGCTGTTGCTGCAGGGCGTCTTCCGGCCCATAGCCAAGCGCATTGCTGAATATTTCTGCACCGTAGTATAGAATAGCATTAATGCCTGTTACCTGTTGTAATACTGCCAATGACATCCCAATGATCAGAATGAGCGTCATTCCTCCTTGGAAAAGATGACTGAATTTCGGTTTTCCCGGATGATTTAAAATAGACTGTTCAATTTCATCGTATTCTTGTTGAACGATTTTTTCATCATTAATAATTTTGAATAAAACCTGTTTTGCTTCCTCGGTCCTTGATTTTAAGAACAACCATCTAGGACTATGAGGAATAAAAAATAGCGCGATAAAAAAAGTGATAGCTGGTATGAGTTCTGACCAGAACATGCTCCGCCAGCCCTGCTCGACGTTGTATGTATGTATGTCTGCAGATAGTTCGTGGGCAGTATTACCACCGATAAAATAAGTTGCCAGAAATACTATAAAGAATCCCAGTACGATAGCTAGCTGGTAGAGTGAAACCATCTGTCCACGTCTCTTGGCGGGAGATATTTCAGCGATATACATGGGTGCCGTCATAGATGCGATACCTACTCCCAGACCTCCAATAATCCTGTATATACTCAACTGAGTCAATGATTCTGAGATTCCTGATCCCCATGCTGAGACTACAAATAATAGTGCAGATACGATGAGCGTGTGTTTTCTACTATACTTTGAGCTGAGAAACCCAGCTATGGCAGCACCCATTAATGAACCATATAGAGCACTGCTAACAGCCCAGCCCTGTTGTCCTGAACTGAGCTCGAAATATTCAGTAAAATAGAGTTGTGTACCACCAATGACCCCAGTATCATAGCCAAAAAGGAATCCGCCAATGGCGACTACGGCTGATATAAAATAGAGGGCTTTTGCATTTACTGAGCTGTTATTCATCATATCTCTTTTCTGTTTTTTTAAATCAGATTTTGAAGTTTTCAAAATGTCATTGTAAAAAATATGCACCTGCAGTTTCAGCGGGTGCATATTTTAGGTTCAGATTGACTATTCGCAAAGTTTATACTGATTCCATTTGGGACTCATTTATTTCCTGAGGTTTGATCAGTCCCCATTGCCTGATTCAAGTCTCAACTACTCAAAATATTACAGTAGTATCATTAGTATGTTCATGCCCTAATCAGGCAATATCTGCAGTGATCTATTTTAGATACACCATTTTAATCACCCATGATAAATTCTTGCTTTGGAGGCGAGCTAGGTATATTCCAGTATCAACAGAGTTATCATTTGAATCAAGCCCATCCCAATCAATACTGTACCATCCAGCTGATTGTATTCGATTTATCAGAGTTTTAATCTCTCGCCCAGACACATCGTATATGGTTAGTGATATATCCATAGATTCGGGCAATTCATACTGTATAGATGTCGTCGGATTGAACGGATTTGGGTAATTTTGATGCAGAGTAAATTTATCAGGAATATTGTTATCAGTCATGATGGAAACGCTACTATTTATCGTAAATACTTCCTGAGAGAGGCCAGAAATACTTGAATCAGATTCACTTCTAAGCCGAATTTTGTAATCTTCACCAGCGTTCAGGTCCTCAGGAATGTCCCATTCATACGCTTGCAGACTGGCAACAACAGTATCCAATGATAGAATAAGACTTTGTTCGTTTAATAGCGCTATACTGATGTTATCAAGGAGATTGGTTTCCCATCTGATTATTTCCGAATCACCGCTAGTCCAAATCTCACCACCATTAGGAGAAATGGCTGAAATATATGGATCTGCTACCTCAAATCTCCAAGCCTCCGCCCAAAGACTTGTGTCGCCATCTAATACCGAATTTACCCGCCAGAAATATTCTGTATTGTTACTTAAATCTGTTAAAGAAGTATAAGACAGATTCGTATTTAATTCATGAATTATATTCGAAAAACTGCTATCAGTTGAGAGTTGAACATTAAAAGAATCGTAAACTCCTTTTCCAGTCCATTGAATGCTTATAGTATCTTGAAGAATTATTTTCTGATCGTCTCTAGGTTCATATAAAATGGGTGTATTAGTTCCTAGTCCAGTACTTTGGACTCCAAATACTATTTCGCCGAAGCCACTTATGTTTGCTGTCAGCTGATTTTCAATACTATTAAAAGTTGTCACCGTTGGGATAAATAAACCCTGATCAGGAAAGTTTCGATAATAAATTATGGTGTTTTCTGGATCGATAATCTCAGGATATTGTGTCAGATCAAAATAGAATTTTGCCGTCTGCGAACTGATGGCGGCCCCTGAATAAATAATTGAAACTGGACTCACAGTCATATTCTTATGGATAAACTCAGGTTGGGTTGGTCCATAAGGCTTTCGCTCTATAGTCACTTGATTGTAATCAGCTGCAGATAGCGAGAGGTATTCTACTTCGATTCCAGTTTGAGTTGATTCGTTATTGAATGAGTATGTATTCCCCGATGTTACTTCAAAATGAGAGTAGATAGGATTAGTAACAAATTCTCGCCATGGCAATTTATATGCACGATATGCCAAAACATTTTGAGGAAGAGACATTTCTAGTGCGATGGACCCGTCGGCATGTGTCTCGACAGCGTTGCGCTGAATGAATGGCGCCACCGGGTTTGGGACTCCATAACCAATGAACCATCCACCATCAGGAAGCGGTTCGGCATTTCCGGCTGTGACACAGAAAATATTTCCATTTGGATATCTCCAGTCCGAAACCAGTGTGGCAACTTTATTCACTTCATCCAAACTGTATTCAACTGCCCGGGAATAAGGTGGCAAATGATGTTGACCATTGTCGAAAAGGGTAATATTTCCATTGGGGCGTCTTCGAATATTGTGTTGACGGGAGTGATAATAAGGCGCGTTGACTTCATTTTCACCAACAAATGTAAATTCACCTCGTGGTCCACCCATCCGCCACATCAACTCTCCAGTTGATTTATTAATTTTCATAATTTCACTATGATTTCTAAACGAGGCCAGGATATTTCCGTCAGTATCAATATCGAACGCATTTAATGTTCCGTAATTGATCCTTTGAGTTGTTAAATCTAAATCACTATCAGTGATGGGGATGTAATCAATATTCCGCCATTCAAAAACCACATTTTTATCCTTATCCTGCTCCTGGATTATGTTGATGACCAGAGAGGCATCTGTTTTTCCACCCTCGATAATTTTACTCATATCATAAATGATGGTATGATATGACATCATCATCACGTGGCCATTGGGAAGCATTTTAAATTCATGAAAATCAGTGATGTACCCATTTTTCATTTTAAAGCTATCGATGACGGCGAGATTGTCATCCAGCACCATATGCTGCAGCTCCTCTCCTGGGAGAGGCACAAATGACGAAAATGCTCCTAGAGCATATGATAAATATCCGTTGGGCTGAACCTGGAAGTCATAAGGTGCACCAGTAACCCTGACCGAATCGACTAAAACACCAGCACTGTCCAGAACAAAAATAAAATTGCCATATTTCGTTGGTACGTTGCGATCCCAGGTTGCCATAAAGATGTACCCCGGCGATGGATTATCCACAGAATCTATTGTTATAGGAGGTGCCGGCAAGGTGGAGAGGATATTACTTTCATGACTAACTGGTGTAAAATGGCTACGATCCTTGAAGATATCATCATCGATTTCCGAATCGTGTATTTGAGAAATTCCCAGGGGTGCGGTTCTGTATTCAAATGACCATTCTGGCACACTGTCGCCATTTCTTGTTTTTAATCCTACCCTCTGCGTCACTGTTACGACTTCGTCTCCAGCAAATGCTTCAGCCGGATTGAACACTATCGTCCGATGATCATCAGATAGAATTAGATGCCCAGCATGTAGGCCACTTTTTGATCCTTCAACCGCAAAAAGTCTGCTATCCAGAGTAGATTTGTCGATGATATCGCCCTGCTTTAATATGATGTTACTTTTATGAGACACCATTATTGAGGATGGTTTTGGGCTTATGTATTGATATGGATAATTATTCTGAGCAATTAAGTTGATACTCAGAATTAGTGCAGTGCTAAACGCTATATATCTAAACAATTTCATCTGTAATCCCCTGTACCAGACCCTACTATTTTAGTAGAATCATTTTATTAGTTTGACTAAAATTCTTATTTGAGTTGACGGCATGGGCTTCAAGCGAATAAAAATATATCCCAGAGCTGAGATTACCGACCTCGATTCTATGCGTATGTTTTCCGCCCACTTGTTGCCCGTTATTATATTTCCCTACAACCTGTCCATTAATATTATAGATGGTCAGTTCAACCCGACTCGCCTCTGGGAGATAATATTGAATCTGAGAAGCCTGATTATATGGATTTGGATAATTAGGATAAAGTTCAAATTCTGTAATCTCAGAAAAATGGTCATCCAGACCAGTCGGCACTGTCATTACTAACGAAATATTGTCAATAAATACATCCTGACTTAATAGCCCGGCATTTATCACAAACCGTGCATTATTATCACTGGGATCTTGCATTGTAAAGGTGTACGAGTAATGGTGAGAGAGGCTCGAGAGAGGGATATATCCGATACGACTGTAGTTAATATAGGGGTCGCTATCCTGGCCAACTTTAATTTCAGCATAGCGAGTATCCGTAGCCCAAGCATCGTATTCCAGTGTGTACTCCTGACCTTGAATCAGCTGGATATTAGTTTGACGAAGCTGTACTTCCCATATTTGATCGCCCCCATTTTGTATTCCGATATGACTGACACCATTCTCTATCTGCCAATCTGCCGATGCTGATCCTGCAACCTGCCAGATCCAACCTGAAAAGCCGTCTGAAAAGTCACCATTCACAAGCATATTTGTACCTGGTTGTACCATCTTAACTAAAACATTTTCCTCATTTGAGAAATCGCTCTCTATGCCATTGGTGTCAACTGCAGTCACCCGAAAATAGTAGCGCTTTCCATTCTCAAGGTTGCTCAATTTTTTCATGGTTTGAACGGATGTGTCAAGGAGGGTTGTTGCTTGGCTGCGCGTATCCCCATAAATTTTATAATATTCCACATTATCATCACCAAATTTATTGAAAATAAGGGTGAGATTATCGAATTGTGACTCCAGGAGTAAATAAGGTGTTAGTCTCATGCCATTCCACGGGAACCGGAAAGTTCGGTAACTGTGATCGCCACCTGTGAACCACATTTCAAATGCCTTTTCACCATTTGGAGTAATTTCTGAGGCTATTGGCATCGTATTCCCTACAGCCCAGTTGATATGCGTATTCCCATTGGCCAATCTCTGTGTGTTTCCCATATAATACGATTGAGCATTACTTTGATCATTTTGGAATTCCCATACGAGGGTAGCCTTATTTAACACTGTATCGATTGCATACTCAACTGCTCTAGAAACTGCTGGTGAATGCAAATTACCATTATCAAAAATGGTGTAATGATTGTTTCCTAACGCGCGAATTGAATGTTGATTTCTAAATCCTGACAATGGATCATTTTCAAAAATAAACTCGTTATTGGGAGATTCTGGGACACCACACAAGCGCCAGATAAAATCGCCTGATTGTCTATTAATCTTACTAATTTCACTTAGGTGACGGCTTGAGAGAAGGATATTGCCATCAGTGTCAATATCTATGGCATTCATGTGGGGGAAACGAATATAATTGCTGGTGAGACTTTCCAATTCCAGATCCCTAATATCAAAATGGTCCCAAGCTCGCCAAATAAAAATCAGTTGGTCATCTGCTGTAAATTCCTGGATGCAAGTTTCCCTCACTGTTGCAAAACTTTGACCGCCAGTAACATACTGACTCATATCGACTACGCTTTCGCGTCGACCTATAAGAAAATAGCTACTATCTGGTAGTACCTGCAATTCATGTTCATCCGTAGAATATCCATTGGTCGTGCGAAATGATTTGATGTATTCATAATTTTTATCGAGAGCGATATACCCGTCACCAGATCCACCATATCCATCACGTACCAGCATGGTCAGCCAGCCATTATCCTGTAATTTGAAATCACGACGCCGGTCCGGTGTTTTCCAATACCACACAGGAGCGCCTGATGTATCAAAGATAATGTTATAGTTTGGTGGACCCCAATTGTTAAGAAATATATAGTCACTAGAGGGATTATTGCTCTGAGTAATGTTGACATGAGGAAAATCGGCTGGAACGGAAACCCCATTCTGCGTAATTTGAGCTTCAGCACCTTCTCTAGTTACGTCATACAGTAGTGTAGCCGACTTTTCAGGAGCAGTCTCAGTAAATTGAAGGGCTTCATTTGACAAAACCGTGAATTTATAGAGTAAGGGTTCAATATCTGTTACGTGGGTATCTTCAAGGATCGGAATAATCGAAATATTGACTGTTTCCCCAGGTAGATACTCGGTATCAGATTTGAAAATCAGAGTTCTTTTATCAGCGGCAAGAATTGTTGTCCCATTATGTTTTCCACTCTGCTCACCAACCGCATTGATGGTTTGAGAAAGATTAATGAGTGACTTTGGGTTAATGCTTCCAAACCGTAGGATTACTGTAGTTGAAGGTGAGATAAATTGAGAGTTTGGAAGAGGAAAAACATACTCATAGCTGCTTGGAAGCTCTCCAGCCATTAATAATTGGCCAACAAGACCTAATATAATGTACCACACACGCATATTGATACCCCTCAGTAACTGCAAGCCAGTTTATGAAGTTATGAATAAATTCTATTTAAGAAAGACCATCTTTACTGTTTTAGCTTGAGAGCCTGTCAGCAATCTACAAAAATACACGCCGGCTGGCACAGGCTGACCATTTGAGTTGTATCCATCCCAGTACAAATCAACAGGTCCCTTGAGTTTATCCGACAAATCATAGGTTCGAATTACTCTACCCTTCACATCAATAATATCCAGTCGAAGATTGTCAGATCGATTAATCTGAATCGGAATTGATGTGCCCCTGTTAAATGGATTTGGATAATTCTGACTTAATTCAAAGCGAACGGGAAACATTTCTTCCGTCCTACCTTCATCCACCTGAATATTTATTCTTCGGAGATTAAAGCCACCTCTAATGAATTTGATCTTAATGCGATGCTCTCCTGCATAGATCAGCTGCTTATCAATGAAAACATCCTGCCAGGAAGCACTACTAGCAGTTTTTGGGATCAATACACTCCCCATGCTAATACCATCTAGATAATATTCCAATTCACCATCAGTATTTGTACTCGATACTTCAAACCCGACATCAAATATTCCATCATGAGCAAAAGTGGTGGTGTAGATCAGCCATTCACCATCTTCAATCCAACCCACATTTGGTATACTCGAATTGTCTAAATATTGAAGATCAACACCGTCATTCCGATACTGATATCCTCTGTTCCAGGGAGTGTAGGCGTCCCAGTGATTATTCTCATAATCATTATCAAAATAGGCTACTCCCTGTGCACCTAAATCGTAATCCGCCGCCCACAAATATCCAGGGAGTATATTCGTTTTTACTGGTTTTAATACACTGGTATAATCAGTATCAAACAAGGCAGGAATGACACCGGGTCTACTTTCACAGGCTTCTGTTTTTAAGGCATTTGCCATGGCCATCAATGCAGCTCGTGCATATGTTTGGCTGGGTTTTACCCTGGAAGCCGGGTCATTGAAGTAATCCATTACAATATCCATGGAAGCAGGCATTGTTGCTGATAAAGGGCTGGTGACTGTATTATATTTCTTGTGTGTCCACCAACACCAACCAATATCATTGTCTTCTAATAGTTGAGTTGCTTCACGAAACCAGGTGTTGGAATTTTCACCTGATTCGCTCATCCACAATGGCACATTAAAATCAGATCTCATCTTTACATAGCTACGGATGGAGTTTTGGTCGTTCGTACTCCAATACTTGTGGAAACTATAGGCCATATTTGAATCAAAAGGTGGTGTCAGGCCCGTAAAGTCCGTGGCATACCAATTCCCCTCGATAAATACCAGATGGTTTTGATCAACCTCCCTGATCCCATTCACGATTCGGACATAAAGATCTCTGAATTGCTGAGCGCTTACTCCTTGCGGTAATACGGGTTCATTTAGTAGATCATAACCGGCAATCAATTCTTCATTGACATATCTGGAAGCGATTTCCTTCCAAATATCCACAGTATGGTCCTGGTGGGTCTTTTCCAGCCATAACCATGCTGTCCCATCACTATCGCTGATAGGGCCATGATTCTGCGCCCCTGGAGCACAGTGCATATCCAAGACAAGGAGCATATCTGCAGATCTGCACCAGGCAATCATGCTGTCTACGATAGTGAAACCTTTTTCATTCCAGACGCCTGGAGAGGGTGAAAATTGATTGTAGTGAAAGGGCAGACGAATATGATCAAAACCCCACTCACCCAGTTGCATCATATCTTCCCTTGTCACATAATTAGCTTCATACGCCTCATAGAATTCTTCTGCACCCTCAACACCGACGACATCAATGATCTGATTGCGGATAGCAGTAGGTGAACCTGTTCCGGGAAATTGGAGCATATAGCCTTCAGGTACCAGCCAACCACCCAGCCCCATACCTCTTTTTAGAACCACAGTTCCATCTCCATCAACAATGGAGGGCCCCTCGGCATGGACGAATCCAGATCCTAAGGATTGGCTCATAAAAACGAGAACCAAGAGACTTATAACTATGATTGTTCGTATAGACTTTAGCCGCATTTCGACCATTCTCATTTATTTAAGTAAAAGAATTTTTTTCTGAATTATTTTGTTATCGAACTGTAGTTTAACGATATATACACCACTAGCCATTTTATCTGCAGACCAATTTATGTGATGCTCTCCCGCATTCAGAAAGCGAGAAGCTAATTCAGCAACTCGATTGCCTTTGAGATCAAATAATTCAAGCTCAACACTATTTGATTCCTTTAAGTCAAATGTAAATGTGGTATTGGCATTAAAGGGATTTGGATAATTTTTAATTCTGGTCAACTCAGGTTTGGTAACGCTTTCCTCAATGCCCGTGCTAAAAGTAGGGGGACCATAAATTAAATCAATATAACAGGTGTCTACTGTATCATTATCATCGCTAAGTTCTATCATTATTTGGTTTAAATCTTGACGATTGACTGCTGGAGAGAAATCAAAATATAATTTTGTCCACTCATTGGCATTTTCAATGATTCTCGTTGAGGTGACCTCATTCGATATAGGACTTGCCAGTTTATTATTCTGTAGTTTGAAGATGACTTTCGTATTTGGTACCCGTGCAAGAGCCAACATAGAAAAGGTATGATTCACGGAAAGGTCCAATTCTTCTGCCAGAGGAGTATATATGTAGGTATAGCTATTTACCCTTATCGTTTCCAAAACTCGATCACTTGAATTGCTACTATTCTGAAGGGGATTTGAGACTGCCTGAAGACCTAGATTGCTAAGTCCATCCCATTGAGACCATTGGAAAGTTTCATCAGACTCAAATGCGTTGTAAAGGTGCATGCTTTGATCAAACGGTGGATAAATCGGATCAAAGCCAGTGTCACTTGGTTCAGTCAAGCATAGAATCATTTTTCCATTGTAGAAAGCAATATTCTCATGAATAAAATCAACATTATTACCACCAAATGTGTGGGTCGCCTTTGCCCAACGTGATTGATCCCAAGATGAAAATTCATCTGTCCACGAATGAGAAAATTGGTTGTCTGTTCCATAAGTGCCATAGGTAGGATCATAAAGATAATATTTCACCCAATCGTAATATGCAAATACCGGCATTACTCCAGGATCAAATTCGCCGACCCAATCGACATATATGGGTTGCCAGATGTTCATCATAATCTTTTGTGGATGGACAAGCTGCTGTATATGGTTCCCAGTTTGGCGATGAATTTCCTCTCCATCGATAAACCAGGCTACATAGGATGGGGTCCACTCAAAGGCATAAACATGATAACTGTCATGCGGCGAGTAGCTGGTCCTTTCCGTGTAGACATGATTGATCTGCCCAGGTGTTATGGCATTGAACTGAACTTCTGTATTCTTCGAGCCCAATATTTCTACATCAAGTTCGTTCCATCCCAATCCCCCATCATGGTATGTAAAAAAAGATGAGAGAAGACCACTCCCCCTTGCTGAACGCATTTTGACCTCAAAGCGGCCATAGGTGAAGCTCTCAAAAGTTCTTAATTCACCTCCGCGATAATCCTTAGCAGATAGGAATCCAATACTAGCGAGAATAATGAAGAGTCTAAAGAGATTCTGAATCTCAGTTTGGCTATTATGAAATCGGAATTTACTTTTCGTATACACGAACATAGTCAACCTGCATGGATTGGGGAAAAAGGGTGGATTCATTGGGTGGTCCAGCCCAATCCCCTCCCAAAGCGACGTTCAGGATAATATGGAAGTCCTGATCAAAGGGAGCTGGCCAACTGCCACCCTCTGAAAACCAGGTGTTCCGTGTTTGAAACAAGGTATCATCAACATACCATCTCAGGACACCCAGCTCCCATTCCAGGGCAAAAAGATGAAAGTCTGTTGAAAAATCACCGGAGTTCAGTTTATACGAGGCTGTAGCAGAAGTGTGATTCGGATAATAATCGCCATAATGAATACTTCCGTGAACTCTGTCCGTTTCATGCCCCAGCAGTTCCATGATATCAATTTCACCACTTACTGGCCACGGTCCATATACAGATTCAGTTGGCATCATCCAGATGGCTGGCCACATACCTCGTCCCGCTGGTAGTTTTGCTTTTATTTCAAAACGTCCATAGATCCAATCCCCTTTACCAGATGTATTCATTCTGGCTGAGTTGTAGGCAGGATTATTAACATCAAACGGGTTGGCTTTTCGCATGACAATATTCAGTAATCCAGAACGAACATATGAATTTGCAGGATCATCAGAGTATGACTGGAGCTCATTGTTCACATATCCCGGCCACCAATTTTCATGATTCCATTTGTCAGTATCAATAGAATCCAGATTAAATTCATCATTCCAAGCAAGCGTCCAATCATCGGGAATTTCCGAAATTGGGACACAATTTCCATCGTCTATGGTTGCCATAGGATCATAATTTATAGCGGTACTGTCTGTACACCCCAAATATTGACAACTTCCATCATCCATAGTGGCCAAATCACTGTAATTAACTGCCATACTATCTATGCACCCAGGCACATCAACAATAGTATCATCGGGAGGAGATGATGTTGAAGGAGAACATCCTACCCAGATCACAATGAGTAGCGGTAATACACAAATTAGAATTATAGAGTGATTATTGTGTTTCAAATTTGTTCCCATAATCAAATTTGTGATCTGTATAAATTTGGGGGAAGGAGGGTACCATAATCGGGTAGGCTACTTGTTCTTGGGTTACAAACATATCGATACTCGTTAGATCAACACTATCAAATAGATCGAAGTTGATAAATATCTGACTGGAATACTGCTCCTGTAATTTGTCAACAACAGGATTCAAGTGGGTTTCGATAAATTCATTTGGATTTGAGTTATTGACAGTCGTTGAAGCTTTTATGAGACGCTTATAGACATCAGCCAGATAGTGATCTTGCCACATCTGGACATGAGTTTTAACCTCGATGCGATCTCCATAATCTGAGGCATAGGCTTCCTCTGTGATGGATATGTCTCGCAGGAGGTCTGCAACCGCCATCCTTACTTCATTGGGAAACTCAGACATAGGAAATTTTGTGTTCCGATAGACTAAAGGGTGCTTGGCTATTTGTTCGAATAGATCCTTGACCGTCCAGGAATCCCCTTCAAAAGTAAATAGCACTTGATCTAAATATTGGACATCCTGCTGTAAATCACCATAGGATAAATGCTGCTTTTCAATATCCCAGATTACCTCATTGATAATCGATTCTTTCTGTGCATCCTTAAGCATGTAAATATTGGCCAAATCTTCTACAAATAAACGAAATGTTTCTTTTTCAAATTTGAATGACTTCCCACTCATCATATTCGAAACATATTCAATGTAAAGCTGACTTCCTAATCGTGTCTCGACTTTGGATACAACATCCTCCCAAAGGGTCTGGTTAGCAGATTCGCTAAGTGAATAGGTATCTTCCCACTCTAAAATTTTAAGCATGATGAAGCTACCATCTTTTAATTTAATTGGCTTCAATATGGAATCTCTCTCTAGGGGCTGACTATATATTGCCTCACGGATCGCTCTTTCATCATCATCAAACCATGATACTGTGCGTTGGGGCAGTACTGACTGTCTGGTGAGCTCGAAAGATAAGGACTCAAATGTTGAATTTTGGGCCAGTTTTGATTCTAAAAGTGGCAGCTGGGTAGAGTCTGGCAGGGTGAAATATGCCACCTGATATTCGCGCCGGGCATTCCGTAATCCACGATTTAGCATCTCAGATGAGGGTGATGCTTTTTTGATACCATTTTCATACCGATGCAACTGGCGCATGGCCTGCTCTTTTCTACCCGTCAGATACTCCTCAAATCTTGGAGGAGTCATATATTCAGAGTTAGATTGTAGATCCAGAGCCAGCAGTTTTTCAGCAATGAGGGAGTTCAGTATTATTTTTTTATGGACATAATTGTCCCTACGGCAATAAGCCGGTCTTGGGGTGTACTCTGCCCGCATAATAAATTCTGATTTGGTAATGATTCTGTCACCTACACGGGCGACTATTTCTGAATCAGAATATTGATCTGTGTCATCCTTGCTACAAGCAGTAAGGAGAAAAAGAAACAAATAGATAATACCCAGAGACCAGAAACGTAATGATTTTCTCATAGTTCCCCCACTCTTAAGGTACTAAAAGCTATATGTCAAGGTAAAGGAATCTACGTACCCCAATAATCCCATTGATTTATAGGCATAGTCCATGGCAATACTTTGTCGTCCAAAAAGACGATATTCGACACCAAATCCATAGGTCGAAGAAGCATAGGGAATTCCGGCCAATTCCTCCTCACTGTTTATGAGGTATATTCCTTTTAAACCGCCTCTGAGGAAAAAATGTGCACCTTTAATAAATGTAAGATCATACTGTGCACCCATATTAATGGATTCACTGTTATTATTAGGATGTAGAACATCCATAGAAAACAATAAATTATGTGTATGGGTGAGGAAGGGATAAAAAGATATACCTGCTCTGAAAATCACCGGTAAATCCCAGGATTGCATTCGATATGCTCCTTCTACATAGCTATAGTTGCCATTCTCTTCAGGAAGGATATCAATTGGGGTTAGCAAATCGATGCCATCATAAGACATACGAGAACCATAATTGGAAATACTCATTCCAATCCGCAAACCATCATCCTGCTGGCCGGTTGGACTTAGGAACTCTGTGACAATGGAAACACCTAGATCAACTGCAATTGCGCTCGCATTGCTGTGCCATATGTTTGACGAGATATACTTGGTCGAAAAACCGAAAGAGAACCAGTTCACAATTGATCTGGCATAGGTCAGGGATAAGGCATACTCCATGGCGTTATAATATTCACCTGTACCTTCCTGGTGGGCCAAATCTGTAACAGCTATACTTCCAAAATCAACATGGCTGATACTAAGCCCAATATTTCCCACACGCGGGATAGGAAAAGCAGCTGCGGCAAATTTATTTGTAATCCCAGCTATCCAGGGTTGATTCATCACAATTACCTCTGGTTGAGTCTGAAAAGCGAGTCCAGCTGGATTCCAATAAATAGAATTTATATTCCTTCCTACACTGACATAGGCTTCACCCATAGCGACTGCAGGGCCACTTCCTATTTCCAGAAAATTTGCTGCGGTGGTACCATATCGGTACGGTTTCTGTGCGAATGACGCACTAAGCAAGAAAACACCTAAAAGTAAAAATCGCATGATCTGATTTAAGTAAGTTCTCATTTCAGCACCGCAAATTTCCCGATATGTTCTCGTCCAGAGTCTTCAGACTCGACATGATAGATATACATTCCTGCAGCTATCTCCAAATTTTCGTCAGTCAAAAGATTCCAGTGTGCTGAACCATTTGAGGCTATGTTATTTACATCAATTGTTTTAATCAAAACCCCTGACGAGGTAAAAATCCTAATTGTGCCTTGAGCGGGCAGATGGGTAAACATTATCTTCCTGGGCTGATTTAAGAATCTATTGCGAACTGATGCTTCCATGGCATTTGTACCAACGTATGGATTGGGTACTACTTTGATACTGTCCATGGTGTTATTTTCTGCTACTCTATCCACTTCTTCAATAATTTTAGTGGTAAACCTGATGGTATCAGTACTCCAGAAGGGTCGTTTAAATTTCATCTGGTACCTATCACCAATCTGAGGGTAGTTTAAACTGTCAATTCCCAGAAAGTCTATCACAAAAGCTGATCCCTGCCAAATCCCCGCAGTATCAATGCTACCAACTACTATTTTATCTTGGAACTTGTTAAAACTTCCATCCCGATTCCACGTGGAGCCATAATGATCCTTTACCACTAAATCCATGATGGGGTGATTTCCGGCACTGTCAATTAAGCTGGTATTTACGACATAAAAATCAAATGAAGCCCCCATAACCAATCTTGGTGGGAACCAAAGTTTAGTGTCGTTCTCATCATATATTCCTATGGGAGAAGAAACTTGGCTTGTGTAGGCTGTCGTGTCGCCAGTGAATACAATTTCATAATCATATGGGAATAAATTTGATTCCCGTTTAGTGAGAGTAATATTCATTTCGTTAGTTGGTGAACCTGTTATCCAACCAGTTTCATCCGAATCCGTTATCAATTCGGGTGTAGCAACATCCTGGTGAATATTCAATTGAATCCCTTGAAATGGATCTGTTATAAGCATGGTGTCGGAATTTATGGTCCATGAGTCTAGCTTTTCATCGAATACCAGATTCTCCATGATGAAGTTAACATTCCCAGAAGAGTCTAGAGGAGATTCAGCGTGTACCACTTCTGTTGTATCCTCCCCAACCAGAGCAACATTGTACCCATTGGTTACATAATATGCTGGAGCCCCAAATCTGTCATACAAGGTGTCTACTGAAAATGTTATTTCATACACTTGGCCATCAATTACTTGATCTTGACCATATATGACAGGGGTGATTGTACCTGTTCCTATCATTGGATTTGCCAGTGAATCAAGTTCAATTTCGGGAGATCTGTAACCTGCTGCTGTACTTCTTGGAACTACATATTGAACATTTTTTCCGACACTGCTGATTTCGTCATAATCATTAATACTGACAACCATATTGTTCTCAGATGGAGCAATTCCCGGAGTATCAGAATCACCAGGATCCACACCGTAATCAAAGGCGACGAGGCCATAGTAGTATGTACGACCATTTTCAACATTATCATCAATAAAGAAATGCCTTAATCCCGTATCCGCACCAAGATCATAGGAAATGCCGTTAACTGGTGCGAAATCAGCGAAACCATATATTTCATCAACTATATCGCACTGGAAGATAGGCTTGAAGAAAATGGGTGTTCCAAATCCATCAGTGATCAACTCAGCATCGGTAAAGAACTTGTCTGTAGCTTTATATAATTTGTATCCTTCAAAATCATTTATATTCCCGACGAAGGGGTCCCGAGTCAGTTTGTCGGCCCGGTTATCCCATGATAAAATCACCTGACCATCGCCTGCAGTTGCTTGGAGTGTCGGTGTCTCTGGTGGTTGTGCAAATCGATAGTCTGATTCGTAGACCAGCTGAACAATCTTTTTCAATTGAAAAAGAGCTGGTGCTGTATATGCCGGAGGATTAATTCCAGCTACAGGATCCTGCGAGTGGAGTTCTGCCATGGAGATTCTTTCGGCAGTCCCCTGTGCCAAGGGGAAGGGTCCTGAAGCAAATAACTCAACCAAATTTGATTGATCACCATAAAAAGCTTTTAGGGTATCTGCTGCAAGTGAATCCCACATCACATCATCATTACGGAACCAAGGTGTTCCAGGGGGTGCTGGATGTTGATTTACCAGTTCGAATAAGAGGAATGTATTTAAACCTGACATATCAGATTCACTGACATCTGTTAGGGCAAAATTCGGTTCACTGCCACCGAGAGCTTCATCAAAATCAGGTTTATGGTTGGCTTCTCCAAAATCAGGACCTGGATAATTAATATCTAAAGGACCGAGTCCATCCAAGCCCACATCATCCCCATAGGGTTCAGTGGCCTGGTAGATTCCATCTTCGTTTACATCTTCACCGTCTTGCCAATCCTGATCCTCATCTGCGTCCCAATGTTCCTTGAGGTCCGAGAGCTCTTTATCATAAAATTCTAGAAATGCAGCTACGTCTGCGATCCCATCTGTTGGACCTATTTTAGCCATAGCTTGATTATCACGAACCTCATTGATAAGACCGTCCCCATCGTTATCAATATTATCAAAGCCAATTCCAGGACTTTCCAAATAGGCAAAACCCATAATACCTGCTAATCCATTATCACCAACTCCATCAATATCCCAGGAATATGCGAGATCTAATTTATCGCTAAAGTAGCCAATATCATCATCTGGACCTTCCCCACCGATGGCATTGTCTACCCAATATCCGAAGCAGACTTCTGGTAGATCATAGTCAGATATATTTGCAATCGTATATTCCCAAAATAGTGCGTCTCGTACTTGAGGATTATTCCATTGGAAACCTCTGGTCTCCACTCGAACCCCTATTCCACCCCAGGGACGACCAGCTTGGATAGTGATGTCTTCACCTATCGTTACACCCGGTCGGGGATAATAACGAACAGCATCATCAGATTCTAAATACTCTTGATCGTGGGCATCATTCACCACGAAATAGGTTTCCAGATCAGCGTATTTGATGCCACGGCCAAAACGTCCATCCCATTCACCACGCCACTTAGGCCCTAAACCCGATGGCCAGCCTATTGTGGGCCAAGAAAGCGAGTCATCACTCATTGCTGGATATTCACTTGTTTCATTGAAATATCCAAAGACTGGATAAAATCCCCATTCAACGAGACCTGAATCATTTACATCCATTTCCTCACGGTAGCTGGTTTGTAAAAAATGCAGTGTGTGATAATCAGAATTGTTATTCTGAATGGTGAGCAGATTTGTCTCAGGAATGGTATCCACAGTTGCATCGTCATGATCGTCCTCAATATAGACCCTTGCACCTACAAGAAGACCGATACCATCCAACATTTTTGTTCCATCACCTTTGGGCCAAATCGAGGCTAGCTCATCTGGCCAATCAGATAGTTCAGTGGTATTCTGGAATTTTAAATGGACTCTGTTGCCATCCATGGTCCCAGCACGTTCAGCTTCGATATCTCCGGCGGGATCATCCGGACCTGCATAATCTCTTCCCTGCCCATACGTTACGTTTGACATACAAATTACAAGAATAATGGCGGATAGGATTCTAAATAGGTTCATGTTTTTCATTCTATATACTTACTTCCAGGCCAATTTTTATTTGCCTAGGGGTGCTGAACATCGCCGGATTTTTATAGCGATCTTCATATTGGTTAAAATTACTACGATGTGCTGCTAGATCAGAAGGCTCTGTTATCTCAGAATACGCTCTGCCTGTTTCCCCATTTACCCAATTTTCGTTATAGCGATCCAGGAGATTGTATACAGATATATTTACCTTCGAGTTCATACCCATAAATTGGGGTAAGTGTAAATAAGTAGTAAGGTCTAAATGATAGCTACCAGCCTTGTATTCGTTGTTAGGTGCAAGATTAATTCTTGACAACGAGCTCTCACTCTGAGGTGAAAATGTATACGTTGTACCCGAGTTATAGTAGCCTGTTAAATGGGCACCATATTTGGCTACCGAATATCCTACTGACAGATTAAATGTATGTCGCTGATCCCAACTCATGGGAATCATGCGATTTACTTCATCAACACTAGAACCTGCCCGGTTAAAGGTTTGCAGCGGGTTGTCAGAGTTCCCTTTGGTATACTGCAAGGTATAGTTAATATTTGTTCTGAGGCCACCAATCCCATAATCCAACTTTAATTCAAGACCTCGGACATTCCCGTAATCCTTGTTTGTGTACAGACCATATCTGATCTGATTATAGGTAGTGACAACAGTTGTGCTGAGTAGATCGTAAATATCTCGATAATAAAGGTTAATTTCCAGTCCCAGTTCAGGAGTAAGTTCCTGCCATAATCCGATCTCATAGCTCACCGTCTTTTGGGCGTTCAAACCAAGTGAATCAGCCCCCAAATTTGCATTCCCCATGGTAGTCCCAAAATCAGTGGGACCAATGAGAAAAGCATCATTGCTGTACATTGCATAATAGGCAGGCATCTGGAAAAAGTGTCCATAGCTGAAGTGCAGCACAGCCCTATTGCCTAGCTGATATGCCAGTCCGAATCTAGGACTAATTTGAGATACAGTCTTTGAATCGAGGTCTGTTGACATTCTGGTCATATCCAGCACTAGATTGCTATCAGCATCATATAAGGAATTTCCAGCAGAATCTTTCAGTGCATATATTGAGGTGTTGGCCGGGTTCCTTCGCTGACTTGGATAAACTGTATTTGCATCAAAAGTGTCCAAGCGAAGTCCAAGATTAATGACCATTTCATTAAACTCCATCTTGTCCTGAAGATACACTGATGTCTCACGAGGATACTTCTCATATATATCAGCATATATGGTCCCATTCCCTTTTACTTCAGGGCGATATATATAATCTAAGGGACCCCCTCCATTTTGATTTCTGATTTGTTGATATTGATTATAGATGTCATGGTTCGTGATTTGAAAACCAGTTTTAAAACTGTGATGATTGTTCGCCTGCCAGGTCAGATCAAATTTTGTATTTTTGGTAGTTGTATTTCTGATGGTATGGTCTTTAGACTGACCTCCAGTTAGAAATCCAGGCCCATAAGTATTCGAGTAACGATCATGTACATATGCCCAGACAGTATCACCTGTATCATACCAGGTTCCATTATACTCCATAAACTCATCGGCAATAAAATGTTCTTCTGGGTCTTCAAATAGGTAACTTCCATAATCATTGTCGGTCTGACTCAGTTTAAAATCATAAAAAAGTTTATTTGTCAGCATGTGATTAAACTGAAAAGTGTAAAATTGAGTTTTAGCTTGCTCTTTAACCTGTCCATCCGGATTATATTTGTAGACATGGTTGTAGTTCTGCCAGTTGTCTTCATTTCTGTTGTACATGAATGAAGCTCGCATCTTTGGACTTATTTTTATCGATAGTTTGGTTAATAAAGAAGAGCGCTCGCTTGAGCTCATGGATACATAGGTGCTATCCCCGGTATCTTCTGTATTCCAAGAATCTGGATCAGCTTGATAATAATTACTGGCGTCCCACACATTGAAATGTCTAATTCCGTTCAGATGCCCGGCAGTTACCTGTTCCCTATAATTAATAAAAAAACCTATCTTTTCCCCAAGAATTGGGCCACTTAGCATCAATTTATAATCATAATTTGTATTTAATTTAAAGGCGTAATTATTGGTATTCTCACCAATGAGTTCAGATTCATCAAAAAGACCAAAAGCGTTTAAACCAGGGAAGATATTTTCCTCTTCCTCATATTTGTTATTTGTAAAATACGTGCCGATTGAGCTTGATACACTCCCATGAAACTCAGAAGAACCATCCTTTGTTACCGCATTCACGATTCCACTCATCGCTTTTCCGTATTCAGCATTGAATGTACCGGTTATTACTTCCAGATCCTGAACTGCCTCAGTCTCAATGCTTACAACTGCGTTATTTCCACCGTACACCTCATCGACCTGAACACCATCAATGAGATAACTCACTTCTCCACTACGACCACCCCGGAAGTGACCAGCCACCACACCAGCCTGCATACTGACCACGGCATCTAAATTTTCAACAGGCAGGACTGCTATGTCGTCAGCAGAAATGTTCTTAACCGTACTGGTCTGATCCTTTTTAGTTGAGATTTTGCTGGCGGTTACAATTACTTCTGTACCCTCAAGTGTTGCAGTTCTCAGATTTGCATCTACAGAACTTGTTCGATTCACGGAGACCCGAACCTCCTCAATGACATTAATTTCGTATCCGATCATTGAAAACTTTAAGGTGTACTTACCTGGACGGATATTGATGATATTGTAGTATCCATCGATATCAGTGATTGCTCCCTGTCCCGTGCCATCAAGAATGACATTAACACCTATAAGGGGTTCAGTGGTCTCGGCATCGAGAATTTTTCCGGCAATTTTTCCAGTTGTTTGCCCGTACAAACCAGCAAGGCTTACTAAGAGAAACAGAAGTGATATTTTGATTTTATTCATGGCTTATTTTCGGGTGATTCCCTTTTATTAACATGGACTTAAGGAGTGGCTGGCCTCTGTGAATAAAAATAATATCCACAAGAAGCCAGCCAGTGTGCATGCTTATTTAAGCAATGTTACCTTGGTTACCGATGTTCCGGAAGCTCTAGATACTACAATGAAGTAGATACCTGTTCCAGCCTGGTGACCATGTGCGGTCTGTCCATTCCACATGACGTTGTAATACCCTGGGGCATGTGCTTGATCCACAAGTGATCTCACATTTTGCCCGAGCATATTTACGACATCAATCTTCACATCTCCATATTCAGGAATCTGATACTGTAAATTGATATCAGGGTTGAAGGGATTCGGATATGCTGATAAAGCAAATTCCTTCGGAAGCTGCATATCATCTCCAACAGATACTGTGCTGGAATCACAAGTTCCAAAGATGGGTGTTTCCACTAGAAACATCGTGGCTGTATCAGTCGGCATAACCAATTGCCTTACACCTAATTCAACATCATTATTGTAAACGGCACACGTCAACCCTGTCATAGCCTCAAAGGTCGATCCGTATCCAAAGAGATAGTCGATCGTATCCCGAGACTGAAGGGTTACTGTAGTGTTCCAAATATTTGGATCAGCTGTAACAGTCATGACCGAACCGCTGACGTAATCCCAATTATTAAAGCTACCAAAAACGTAGGGAGCATCTGTTGAAGGATTAAATCCTCCTTCAGCACTCATATCTACGGTAAAGGTAACGTCCACATCATGGGCAGGTGCACATGGGGAACAACTTCCAAAACATACTGCCGGAAGGACAAGATCAATATCCGTATTCAATATGCGATCACCATACGAACCATTATTAGGATCGTAGACCGTACCACAACCTTGGGCTTCTAGATTTTCGCCAGTATCTTCCCAGTTACCGCCCCAGTTACCATCGCTGGGTCCATTCCTAAACTTCCATAAGAAATCAGCGTCTGGGACTATATCGTCTAAGGTAAGTTCCCAAATATCATCTCCATCTGTATCATCCATGAGAAGACCGGCATCACCAAGACCACCCCCAGCCATATAAACGCCAGCTGCATCAGTTTCAACATCCATCATATCGACCTTGAAGGTGACTGATACAAAATCAACGATTGCACAACTACCATCTGAGGTACACTGTCCAAAACAAGTGAAAATAGTTGTATCATTTACACCGACTTCGATGTTACGATCACTCCATGGGAGTATCGCACATTCCTGACCAACAATATTTTCTTTTTCGGACCAGTCAGTATTGCTGCCATTAATGAAGGTATAATCCTGGCTTGTATTTTTCAGAACAGAAAAGATGATGGTATATATATTATCACCAGCAGTTTCATCCCCATTGGTTCCATCGTCAAGCATGGGGTTATCACCAGGGATACCGAAACTAGTTCCACCGGCTAGATGAACACCTTCCGGACTTACTGTTTCCATTTCCATGTTCAACTTGAAGGTAATATCAACAAAATCCTCAGCATAAAGACAAGAGCCATCGTCTACAGTCGCGTCAGGATTATAGTTTGTTGAAGTTGGATCCATACAACCTGGAATTATATTTGAATATTCGACTTTCATATCATCAAGCCAGTAGGCACCTGTGACAATATCTCCAGTCTCAGATGTTCCAAAATCTGCACTTGCCAGAAGAGTCTCAATTCCGTATCCGACAACCCTATCAAGTCTCAGGGAATCAGCTCCCCATTTCCCTACCCAGCCTGTATGTACAAAGCCATTTGTATACTCCGAACCTGGACCCATATTAGCCCCAGTGGCATCTACTGCCCGCTTTAAAGGAATTCTGATCTCGTGCCAACCTGAATCGGTTGGTGAATCAAATATAAAATCATCTTCAATAAACGAATACCAGTATTCACTACTATCTCTGCCCCAGTCGGATGGACCATGACTGTCATCACTATCCACAAAGAGGGTCAGTCGCATAGTCATTGTGGAGTCCATAGATGATGCGATATAATTTTGAAATTTGAATGAGAAGTAATTGTAAGGTGTCCAATCCATATAGGCATCAGAAATGTGATTCTTCGCAACAAAGCCACCCCATCCCTGATCAGAAGCCACACTGTAACTATACTGACCGGCACCCAATCCTTCTGCTGGCAAACCAGCAGCATCAACCAACTCGGGAGTAAGGTAGTTATTCACGGCATCATCGGATTCAAAATAGAATTCCCAGTGATTGCCTGCACCGAAGCTAATATCGGCAGCATTTTCAAAACTATTGATAGCTGTAGGTGTAATAGCTCCTTCTCCATGGAAATAGATATTATCAATGTAAATATCTCCATTACCATCAAATTTAAACTGATGGATATCATCGAGTGTCAAACCCTGATCAGAAAAATGTGTCAAGGGAATGTCAAGACCTAACCAGACATCATGTTCAATGGCAACAGTATCAAATTTTTCTCCGCTTGTCGTACTGATTAGAAAAATCTTTAACGCTGTTGAGTTTGCAGTCCAGATATCAAGATGGAGATATTTCTTGTCGGAGAAATCATGACCAACGCCACCATCAGTACTTCCAATATTGAAACCCTGGTAGTTTAACCCGGTGAGTAATTGGGCGGTGTTACCTGAAAGATCAACTTCAGATTGAACTGTAGCTTGTCCCCAGTTTGGATTGAAATTGGTACCAGCAATGTCGGTATAAGCATCACTATACACAGAAATAACATCAGCAGCATCCACTGTTGGTGTTGGTGCAGCAACCAGAGTTGCACTACCTGCCACAAAATAAATATTATCTATGTAGATATCACCGTCACCATCAAATTTGAACTGATGGATATCGTTGAGTGTCAAACCCAGATCAGAAAAGTATGTCAATGGAATGTTAAGACTTAACCAAACATCATGCTGCATAGGCACGGCATAGGCTTGTTCACCACTGGTCGTACTGATTAGAAACACATTCAATGCGGTGGAATTACTACTCATGACATCAAGATGGAGGTATTTCATGGTGGAAAAGTCATGAGCGACTCCACCATCTGCACTTCCAATATTAATCCCTTGGTAATTTAAGCCACTCAAAAGTAGCGTATTATTACCGCCCAGGTCAACTTCAGTTACGACTGTAGCTTGTCCCCAGTTTGGATTTAGGTTAGTTCCAGCAATGTCTGTATAAGCATCACTAAAAATTGAATTGACTTCTCCTGCAGTCATTGTAGGTGCAGGTGCAGCTGACTGTGCTGTTAACAGCATAGGCAGGAGCACTAACATAGCAATTGCTATACTCTTGAAGTAACGATTGGGCAACATAATGCCTCCTCTTTTGTTAAAGTTACACACTTTTTTGCTTTTCATAACACATACTATTAAAAGAATTTTATCCATAAGCCTAATATGCTTAATACGAGAACTATTGAAGCGATGATATTGATCTGATTCCATCTTGGGTCTTGAGCATCCATTTTCCGGCTCAAATCTGTTTGTAATTCACTGGCAGATGCCATGGTTAGACCTGATATCTGTTCCCTGTTAGGCGGTGATGTAGCAAGACTCACACCCACCAGTACCACCACTGAGATGCCAAACAGAAATACAGCAAAGTGCAGGAAATTCATGGCAGCAAATGGTTCAAGCACTCCTATTGAAACACCATTCTTCATTAATAATTCCATAATGAATCGCAATGCACCAAGAACTGCACCTACACCGAGTGTATAAATCGCACCCTTTGCATTGGCTCTGGACCAGAAGATACCTAAAATAAATACTGCTGCGATGGGTGGACTGATGTACGCCTGCACACTTTGGAGGTAGACAAACAGTTGACCACTCAACATGGTTATTAAGGGAACTGACAATACTCCCAGGACAACCATGACTGTTGTAGCCAATCGACCCACTAGGACCAATTCTGTTTCAGATGAATCGGGACGGTAATGTTTATAAAAATCCATAGTAAATAATGTTGAGGTGCTATTGAATACACTGGCAAGTGATGACATCAGTGCAGCTAAAAGACTGGCGACAACTATCCCCTTGATACCTGAAGGTAGTAGATAACTGGTCACTAGTGTGGGATAGGCTTCATCTCCGGAAGTTCCAAAAAGAGCTGCTGCAATCAATCCTGGAAGAATCAGAATAAATACGGGTAGAATTTTTAGAAAACCTGCGAAAATGGCACCTGAACGAGCATGATTAATATTTTTTGCACTGAGAACACGCTGGACAATGAATTGATCTGTACACCAATACCATATTCCTAAAATAGGAGCTCCGAAAATAATACCGGTCCATGGAAAATCTGGATGATCCATGGCTTTGAACATATTAAAGAAATCCGGGGGTAATTTGGCCTGGAGACCTGAAAAACCACCTACTTCATTTAAGCCTAGCAGTGTAAGGGCGACTGCACCACCAATAAGAACAAAGGTTTGTATAAGCTCAGTATAGATTACCGCTTTCAGCCCACCTGCTATGGTGTAAATACCAGTTACTATAATAAGAGCAATGGCTGAGGTCATCATATCCCAACCCAATATTTTGTGAAGTAATAATCCCCCGGCATATAGGGTCACAGAGATCTTAGTGATGATGTATGCCAGAATAGAAACAGAGGTTAAATACATGCGACTGGATCGGCTATATCGTCTCTCGAGAAATTCTGGCATGGTAAAGACACCAGATTTCAAGTAAAATGGCACGAATACCCAACCCAGTAAAAGTACGATAAAGGCAGCCAGCCATTCAAAGTGCCCTACGGCCAAGCCACTACTGGAACCTGTACCTGCTAAACCTATGAAATGCTCACTTGAAATGTTAGATGCAAATAAGGAGGCACCGATTGCAACCCAACCAACACTACGACCTGCTAAGAAATATTCTGTTGAATCTGAAGTTCGACGTGAAAAATAGACACCAATTCCCATTACCATCAGGAAGTACAATACGATTACTGTATAATCTAATCCACTCATCGATGATCCTATCTAGAGCGACTCGAGTTATGGTATAATTTTAATCTCATACATCTTATATTGTCAAATACCGAACCACATGCCATATCAAGGTTCATAATTATTATCGCTGCCGAAAAAAGGCCTAAAGAGAAGATGTAATAATTCTACAGAATCGTTTGTATATCAGGTACTTACAAACCTAGCCAGCTCAATTTTTATATAGAGAATATATTGTGAATATTTTTTTAGAGATTATCTGGAGAGTGTTAAACCACCGGTGAACTTTATCATTGGGATAAATATTTTATCATTATGATAATTTCGTATAATCTTATTTGAGACCTAATTCTTTACACATACGATGAAAATTGGGTGGTGCTAAACCTAGCTTCCCGGCAGCTTCAGTGTCAGTCTTACTGTGACTACGAACATACTCAAAATATTGCTTTCGAAAATTAAACTCAACTTCTTTTAAGGGTAGAAGGTCATTTTCATCGAAAACAGGGTTCACAAAGCTTGACGAATGATCCTGTGTTTGCATATCCAAAGCCATATTTACTGTCTCAGGAGTAATGCCATCCATCCCAAGTATTACCAAGCGTTGAACCACATTTTTTAGCTGTCGTACATTTCCTGGCCAATCATGATGTTCCAATTGAGTCATAGCCTTTGCTGATATTTGGGGTCTCATAATGCTCAGGTCTTTGCAATAATGATCTATATAATAATCAATTAGGAGTGGAACATCCTTATACCTCTCTCGAACAGAAGGAGCGTAGATTTTTAGGATATTTAGCCTGTAATAAAGGTCCTCTCGAAATTTGTTTTGGCTCATGAGCTCCTTTAGATCCTTGTTGGTCGCTGAAATAACTCGAACATCAACCTTATGGCTCTTTTTTCGCCCTATTTTATCGATCTCCCCAGTTTCAAGAACGCGTAAGAGTTTTGCCTGAGATGCGTACGGTAACTCAGAGATTTCATCCAGAAAAATGGTACCCTTGTCAGCCTGTTCAAATAGACCAAGCTTATCATCCTTTGCACCGGTAAATGCGCCTTTAACAAAACCGAATAATTCACTTTCTATCAATTCTCCCGGAATTGCTGCACAATTGACGGTAACCACATTTTCATATTTTCGTTCACTCTGATAGTGAATATTTCGTGCAATGAGTTCTTTACCCGAGCCTGATTCACCAAGAATCAATACATTGGCCTGTGTTACAGCAAATTTAGCAATATGATCTCGAACTCTCTCCATGCTGGGAGAATCACCCAGTAATGGACGCTCCTCCACTATTCGGTCAATTTTACGATCCAATCGCCTTTGGGAGCGAATGCGGTCCATCTCCAACTTCTTCTTTTCAGCTGCATTCAGAATGGTGAGGATAAAATCCGTAGGTTGATAAATAAATTCTTCAATATCAGAGGGATACTTTGTACCAAACCAGTATGCACCACTCTCCAGCATCTGATTTGCAAAGTGAACATCGGTTTGGTTTACGGTCATTTTAGTTATGATGATGACCTGAATAGCTGGATCTAGCTCGCGAATTTTCTTAATCAGTCTTTCACCATATAAACCACCAGAGATTTGATAGTCCAAAATCGCTACATCGAATGGTCCTGACTCCTCAACTGCTTTAAGAGCATCATCGCCAGTTGATACGATCTCTTCGATATGAATTCGCTCTCGAAATGGAGCGATGGTATTCTTGATCCGACGAACATCGTAAGATTCATCCTCCACTAACAATACTTTAATCTGATCCTGCTTCATATTTATCCTAATTTTGCTCGAATGGTAAAGCAAGCTCCACTATCAAGCTTATTGCTGGCATCCAATTCCCAACCGCATCGACGACTTATCTCTCTTGCCAAATAACATCCATAACCCGAGTTGGCAGTGCCCTCTTTGGTACTGACTGATTCTTTAAAAATGAACTTAATCCCATCATCATCGCTTTCCAGCAGCTCAGGGGCGAATCCCTTACCATCATCACTGATCTCAATCCTTAATTCGTTGTTTTCTTCATCTAGAAAAGTGGTCAGCTGCAATTCGAGAGACTGGCCTGAATTATGATCGATGGCATTTTGGATCAGAGGCTCGATTATCTCCCATATGACATATTCATTTACATGTATGATGGGCAAATTATCAGCAAGGTTTTGTTTGATAACTACAGCATTTGTCTGACCTTCCCGATACACCCGTTGAAATATGTTCTCCACAAGAAAACTGATAACCCCATTGATATCTGTTTGAAAGATGGGATTACGAATAACGTGTGTAGGTGGGTCATAAGACTTCATATCATAAATGACTCGCGATACAAAATTCGCATACTTAGTGGCTCTATTCCGGACTTCATCCAGGTTTGGCTCACTCAGGGTGCGTAAATCCTCCTTGATGAACCCCATCACCTTCTCAGCTTTGTGATGTGTGTGGTAAATACGCTTGGTAAACAGGGTTTCCTTTTGGTGTTCTACCTGCTCACGTAATTGCTTGCTACGCTGTTCAAACAATTGTTGCTGAACCTGATCCCGTTCCTTGGCTGTATAGGTATAAATGAAGAACATTGCCATAAAGCCCATGAGTATTAATCCTATAAAAAGGACACTACTCTGATTGTAGGCTGATTTCAGTAGATTTAGAATACCGCTGATCTCTGGTATAATTTGCATATATGCGGCACCCGATACTTCACCATGGTGATAAAATGGGACCAAAACATAAAAGATATTATTCCCTTCGAGTGTACTTACAATTTGTTCTTCTTCAATGAGTGAAATGTAATGATCAGAGTAATACTCCAGAGCTTTGTTCTCAGCAGCATTTGGTGGAGATGACTCAACCACACCTTTTCCGAGATAATAGTCATATATCTGGCGACCTTGAGATGCAACAAATACCGTGTCCTGGTGATTGATCAGCAGGTATACTTCATTGATATTTCGCTGCAGTTTTTGTTGACTTAGCAATTTGTCAAAGGATTGGATATCGGCATCTCGGTCGATCTCATTTGCATCACCTTGAGGTCGGCTATGTTCTATCAGCAGTTCCAGAGAGGTTGTTGTCAAGTCTGCAACACGCTCAGCTGAATCCTTCCGATAGTAATCCATTGATTCCTTAAACAGCTTATTGGTCGACTGACTGTTGATAAAGGATAAGGACATCTGGAATACGAGTCCAATTATAAACAACACGATAATATGTTGAATTTCGATATGATAGTTATCGAGACGTTCTTTAATTTTCACGTCAGTTCCGAATCGATTCAATTATGGATATTTTATTCTTTGCTTCCTGTAAGCCCTCAATAGCAGTGATCTCTCCTGCCAGCACACTGTGGATCTGATGTGAGAGAATATCAGAAATCAAAGTATAATCAGAAATAGCGGGTCTATGAATTCCCTTCTCAAACATTTTTGCTACCTTGCTCAGTCTTTGCTGCCGCTCCTCATCAGATTCACTGTGATAAAATTTCTTCTGAATAGGGAGCAAGCCCTCAGCTTCATAGAAGATTGTCTGCCCCTCAAGTGAAGCCACAAATTGCATAAAGAGAATTGATGCTTCTTTGACAGGTGAATGTTTGGACAACATCATATTCCAGCCACCAAACACAGGTGAAGACTCATAACCTTCAAAATGAGGCAAAGGTGCCAGGGCAAGTTTGTTGAATTTTACCGGGTCATACAGCACTTCACCTTCATTATCAACAGTTGGCCAGCCTCTCACAAAGGGCACGTCATTCTTTAAGGCATAATCAATACAGTCATCTTCAGTCATATTTAAAACGACTGTCGGTGAGACCCCAGACTCAATCAACTGGCGCATGAATTGAACTCTCTCCACAATGAGTGAATCGGTCAGATCGATCATATCCCTGGAATTTGGTTTAAGTAGAGATTGACCAATAATCTCGTTAAAATTACAGACCAGCCCCTCGTAGGCCTCCCCCTGTAGCATATAAGCGGGTTGATCAGGAAAATGTTTGGCAGTGATGGTCAGCAAATCTTCCCAACTGATAGATTCTTGGATCTTTTTATTGATCGCCTCACCATCAGGCAACGCAAGAATCATATCTTTCCTGTAAAAAAGTGCGCCAATATCAAGATAAATTGGCATGGCATACAATTGACCATCCACATAACATGTTTCTAGTGACTGTGGGACCAATTCACTTAATAGTTTTGCGGAAAAATATGGTGAAAGAGGTTCAGCCCATTTTGTAAATCTTGGGACCCAAACCAGATCCACCGAGAAAACATCTATACGACTACTCCGACTCCGTAGATTTCTAGCAATTAACTCTTTACGCTGATTGGTATTAAATTTAGTAAAAGGTAAATCAATGGGCACCACTTCTATCTCACCTTGATGCAATGTATTGAATTTCCGAATAAGTTCCCTGTGTCCGAAGGCAATATTATCAGCGAAATAAACCCGCTGAACCGTCTCTTCAACAACCGGTGTTCTCCCGATGGGAAAACTGGAAAAAAAGAATGAAGTTGAAATCATAAGGAGACTTATGGCAAATAGAAATGGAAAACTGGTTAGAAGTGATTTAAAGCGTGCGTAAATGGTTCTCGTTGTGTTATTAGTTTCAGTCATATTATTGAAATGATAATAACTGAGATATCAAATCAATACAAGGCATATATTATTTGCAGAAGAAATACGGCCAAAAGAAAAATCATTCTATCTGTAAATAGCGCATATTATAATCTTGTGATCGCTTTAATAATTAAGTTCATAATCTAACGCATATATATAATTTACAGTCCCTTAATCGGCCATATACGCATTACAGATAGTTGTTGATAAATCACTTCAATAAAGTTTTCAATACCGGGATGATGGGAGATAATCATATTTTGTTAAATTTTATTTAATTATGGCACTCTTATTGTCATTTTATGTGGATATCAAATACCATTTCAGCGGGGAACTGCTAACGAGGAGAAAATATGTTACCGATCGGACGAGGAATTTCAAATGTATCATGGCTGTTGATACTCACAGTGCTATTGGGGTGTAACTCCACTGAACCTGTCATAAGACAAGAGTCGATTTCCGGAAAAAGTGTTGACCAGATAGTCTCCATGATGACCCTCGCTGAAAAAGTTGGACAAATGACTCAAGTAGATAAGCGATATCTTGAGGATATTGATGATATTCGAAAATATCATCTTGGCTCACTCCTTAGTGGTGGTGGTTCAACACCTGATATTAACGAACCTGTAGAATGGGCTGATATGATCGATCAGTATCAATATATCGCTAAACAAAGCAGGCTCGGCATTCCTTTGATCTACGGCATTGATGCCGTTCATGGACATAATAATGTAGTCGGTGCTACCATAGTTCCTCATAATATTGGATTGGGAGCCACCGGGAACGTGGGATTAGTGAAACAACTAGCCCAGATCACAGCCAAGGAAGTTAGAGCAACCGGGATAAATTGGACTTTTGCACCTTGCGTTGCAAACTCTCGTGATGAACGCTGGGGGCGGGCTTATGAATCTTTTGGTGAGGATCCTGAGCTGGTTTCAGAAATGGGGAAAGCACAAGTTGAAGGCTTTCAGGGTGATGACCTCAGTGCTAAGAACTCAATAGTCGCCTGTACCAAACACTATATTGGTGATGGTGCCCCAACCTGGACAACGGGAATGCATGGCATGATTGACCGGGGTGATGCTCAAATTGATGAAATAACACTGAGGGAGTTGCATCTATCACCCTATATCGCAGCCATTGAAGCTGGTACAGCAAGTATCATGGCTTCCTACAATTCATGGAATGGAATGCCACTTCATGGGCATAAATATCTGCTCACAGATCTGCTCAAAGGGGAATTGGGTTTCACTGGTTTCATCGTAAGTGATTGGGCAGCTATAGACTCGGTTTCCGCCGACTACAAAAGTAGTATCATCACTAGCATCAATGCCGGTCTAGATATGATCATGGTTCCAGGTGAGCTTAATAAAAGTCGCAGCTATCTCGAATTCATGGACTTTCTAACAGAAGCCGTAAATGAGGGCTCAATCCCCATGTCTAGAATAGATGATGCTGTCACCAGAATATTGAAAGTAAAAGAGAGCATGGGTTTACTGGACTCAGGATTTAAAAATGATCGTGGACTCCTAGCTTCGGTAGGTTCTCCAGAACATCGTGCGATTGCTCGCCAAGCAGTGGCAGAATCTATCGTTCTGCTTCAAAATAAGGAGAACACTCTCCCCCTTTCTAAAAGTATAAATAAAATCGTCCTTGCTGGACGCGGTGCTGACAATGTAGGCATGCAATGTGGTGGCTGGACCATCTCATGGCAAGGTGGACATGGCGCAATAACTGAAGGAAGTTCAGTGATCGACGGGGTTCGTGAACTGGTCTCTGAAAATACCGAGGTCCTTCTCTCTGTTGATGGTTCCAAGAGCCAGGGAGCTGATGCAGTCATTGTTGTAGTAGGTGAGGATCCCTATGCTGAAATGGCGGGTGATAGAACAGATCTTGGGCTTTCAGTTGACGATCTCGCAGTGATCAATACCGTGAAAGAATCGGGTGCACCCATGGTGATTGTTCTGTTGTCCGGTCGACCAATGATCATTACCGATCAGCTGAAAGATTCAAACGCTTTCTTGGCAGCCTGGTTACCTGGGACTGAGGGAAATGGTATTGCAGATGTGTTGTTTGGTGATCATGCACCGTCTGGAAAATTATCGGTCAGTTGGCCGACTTCCATGGATCAAATCCCTATCAATTTTGGTGACACAAACTATGAACCACTATTTCCTGTGGGATATGGTCTTGCATATTAAGGCTTATTGAGAGTAAACTAATTGTTGCCAGTTTTTAAGGACTCTAAATAATTTTGGAATGAGGGCTTAGGAGTCCTGTCTTCATAAAATACTCCCCAGTTTTTTTCAACTTCAGTAGGTCCCGTTTCCGAGCCACCACCTTTCCAGGGTTCATCAAAGGCTTCAAATAGGAATGTAACCACATGGGTTTTCTCAATCCATTGATTGAGCTCAGTGATAAATTTTTCTTGAGCCTGAAGACTGACTTCTCCCTTGATCAAGGCACCTTGCTCCCATGGCTGTTTTTTATCAGGATTATAGACTGTCGCCCAACCGGTTTCACCAAAGACGATGGTTAAATCTGAATGTTTTGATTTGATATCCTGGTAGATACTATCTGTCCATTCCATAGCATGATCAAGCTGTTGTCCATTCCATAGCGCATAACCATGCATGACGATAAAGTCCAATTCAGCAGTAACTTTATGACTCTCCGGTTTATTCCAAAAGTTAAAATCATCAGCTGTGGTAACTGGTACCTTAGTATGTCGTCTCACTTCACGAATATAACGGATCAAATTATCTGGATCCATACGATGTGATGACCAGAATACCTGGGTCTCATTACCTACATTGATGGCAATAACTTCGTCTGGAAATCGGTTTGCTAGATCAATACCACGTTTTACTTGTGATTGATTATTCTGCAATTGATGGGGATGAACTATCTCATTGGAGAGCCAGATGCCCAACATGACTTTGATAGGTAATTTATGTTCGTGAATGACTCTCAAAACTCGTTCACTATCATCATCAGAACCATAAACACGAATAAGATTCCAATGCTCCCCAAGAATCTTCAAATCTTGTAGTATCTCTTCCTCACTCGGTCCTTTTTCACCAGGTGCCTGTCCTTCCCGATAGGGACCATATGAAATGGCTTTGCCAATCCATTCATCACCAATAAAGGGTTTAAAGATTCTTTTAGTTAAAGTTGTGACAACCTGCGCTGGTGTTTCCAGTATAGGATTCTGTCTAGGTTTGGTGCTCTGGCAACTCAGAAGTAAGGTTAAGGTGACAGTGATGAGTGCAAATCTATTCAACATTCTAAACATGGAGTTATTCCTAATTCTTAGCATTCCACTTATCCCAGATCAACATGGATTGATTTTACATGCCCAGATCTAATCTTTTCTGCAATTTCAGATGGGAGCTGTCTATTATTGTACTTTTGAAGGTCACCATTCTTATCAGTTATGGACCATGCTTTTGGTGAGACACCATCAGATCCATATGTGTGTTTTCTTTTTGGATTATGATATGTAATCAGAGTATTGCTAAACAGATTGAAGCTGAAAGTATTTTCAGGGATCATAGCTTTTTCATATTCGGACTCACCGATTAGTTGATCAACCATTTTACTTTCCTCAGTAAAGAGCTCAGCTGGTAAGACCGGATCTAGGTTGAAGATCAATTCACCCTCATTTAAATCAAATGGTTTAGGTCCCATTGCCATATACATCAATATTTGAATAAATTCTGCAGTTGCACCACTTAAGCGCGCCACAAAACCAGTCCCATGCAGGTTTGGATCAGGGTTAGCGCTACTCACAATGAAAGAGGAATTTTCAAGAATACTGCGTCCATATACCTCGGGATCCATAAATGGGATAAACACCTTTTTAAAGTCATGGAAGAATTCGTCATATAATTCATTCCTGAGTACCTCAAGCATATATTTGTATTCCATGTGAAGCCAGATAGATTCATTCTCAAACCAACCAGGCGAAAAAACTCGTGCACGGCCAATCTCCATTGGTTCGTCGTCAAGACAGGCATTAACCTTATACATTCCTAGTTGCTTATCATAGAGATCACTTTGTCGGATATTCTGAACTATTTTTTTTGCAATATGCGCTTCTGGCCTGCACCGCAGATAATGAACAGGACCTTCGAGAAAATGAGGGAGGTGATGCACGCTAAAACCCTTTGCTCTAAAACAAGATTGTCCCTTAGCGTTGGTTTTGACAACTTTTGAGCCGTCTGTGTCCTTAATCTGGATGATTTCATAATCCGTAACAGCATGTGTGAAATAGGTTGATGGTATTTTACCTGCGTTATCCCAAGCCTGATCAATACCTTGCTCCAATTTGGCTAAACAGGCAATTAAATAGTAGGTCAATTCAGGAATGGTCATCTGGATTTCAATACCGCTTATTCCCAGATTCACCGCTTCTCGGAATTTCTCTTTTGCTGCGCTGGCTTTATCCCAAAACAGGAATGCTTCGAGATTGCTATCCAGTATGTTCTGAAGTGTCATTATAAAACTATACAATTCTTCAAATATTTTGATGCTAGAAACTGATTCATCCTGTTGTTCAATGGCATTCAGTAGGAATTGAATATTCCGCTTTATCTCCATGGTTTCACAAAGACTGGAGCCCATAAGAGCCGGTAAGCCGTTTAGCGCATCATCCCAGCCAGGCTTATCTGATTCCATCTCCACACCAAGACCCGATGGATCCAAGGAAGCTATCTTATTGGTGACAAGACTGAGTATTTTGCTCATGAGAGTAGTATAGTAAACCTCGCCACTCCCATATTGGTTCCGAACAGAATGAGGATCTGTACTGCGCTTCCCAATCAGCGCTTCTTTTTGTTTATCATGAAAAACAGCCTCGAGCTGCATGGGATTGCCATCCCAGACTACATATTTATCGTCACGGGGAAGTACGCGATAAGGACTGTCATGAAAAGTAAAACTTAGCTTCTCAAACAGGATATATTTAAGCTTCTCAGGATATACACTCAAGTAATTTTCTAACAAATCCAGGTTATATGTCCAATGATCAGACCAGTATCCCTCACCATGATCTGTGTCGTAGACTTTCTGACATACCGCTAAGAGATCACCCAGGAATTCATCTGGATCACACAAAATTTCAACATTGGATTGTTCAAGATGAGCTAATAGTTCACCAGGGGTTCTGGATGCTGATAAATAGCTTAATACTGTGTTTATCTCATTCGAACCGATGTTGTCTTTGAGGGCTTCTTTAACTGCCTTGGCGTCATGTACGATGAATCGTATCTCCTTAATAACCAAGGGATTAAAGCCATCCAGTTGAATCAAGTTATAGAAGTGCTCCAGGTTATTAGATTTAACATCAGGATTAAAAAGCAAGTCTGAGCGTCGGTTTTGGTTTACGTCGCGATAGGCACCATTACCCTGAGAATAATTGGTGGGAGTAATACGGAAATCGTTGTAATCACGCTCAAGGTCGCCATGTCTTCTGGAGTAGAGATGTAAAACAGTCTGGGATTTTCTCCCTTTCAAAGTAAATGGGAATCCCCCGCGTAAGACATTGTCCAAAAAATTCTGCCGGACATACTGATCAAGTATGGGATTTCCACTAACGGTCATATTTTTTGCAGTAAGCGCATTGATCAGAGATTGACTTCCCCACTTTTTATTTTGGATATATTCAGGCTCCATGATTGTGGTTACCAAACTGTTCAAAGTTTCTTTAGAATCAATATGTCCGATAACTGATGTCAAGGTATAGGTCTGCCCAGCTTGGAGAGTTTGACTAAAGGGACTCATGGCCGATGGAAGTCTGTTCTCAAATATTTGATCAGTTGCCAGTTGATCCACTTGGGTATCAAGGAAGGCAGCAGGAAAAGCGTAGTCAGTATGTGATCCAAATATTTTCTGAGGATCAACAATTGGTTTTAATAGTTGTACACTATCTTTGCCAGTTTCCATTCCGATATAAAAATTGCCCTTTTTAATGCGAACGACTTCTGGTCTATCAGCAGGTTCAACTTTGACCTTAAACAGTGGAGCTGATTGATCATAATTACTTACTTCAACGAATGCTTCTGTTAATCTCCGTAAATGTTTTAGAGCAAAGTTATTCAGGCCGAATGGAATGACCAGGGGCAAGCCATCCAATCCCTCAAAACTGATATCTTGATTCCCTGTATTCTCAATATGTAGCGTCCTGATGAGACCTGCATATTGATCCTCTGGGACGCTATGGTATTCCACAGTAAACTTGAGATCCAAGGTTTTGTTGTCTTCTACCAATTCCAGATGTGAAGGAGAGATCAACATCTGCTGTGTTCGCTGCATTAACTTATTTTGGTAGTGATCCTGGAAGGGCTCATAAAACGTATTTTCTGAACCCTCAGGGAATTTCATAAAGGTCCTGAAACCCTGACCTGAAACCAATTGATAGGCTCTGTTTGCAGGAAGGAATTCCATAATCGGATTATCTTTATCCTGAATTCCCATACTGCAAATGCCCTGACCACGGTTGACAAAAAATATCCACATGGGGATGCCTGATTTACCAGCAATCCCTGGGAAAAAACTAGAGAAAGGTTTTCCCGTGTTATAGTTTTCAATAATTGAATCACCGTGTTCATTCAATCTGAAATTGTTTTGAGAGTTTCTATTCAAAAGAGCTGCCTTTCAAAGACATAATTTTAAATCAATTAAAGCTTAACTCGAACCGTCTGCACGGCATTTGCCGGGATGGTAACTTCCGCATATTCAGCACCGATATCAAGCTGATACTTGATAGCCTGTTTACTGGTGTTTAAAAGTTGGACACTTAGTAGTTTTTCCTCATTCACAGTAGCACACACATGGAGCGCATCAGCATCTAAACCTGCCAATTCTTTTTTTGTCTGGACAGCTTTATCTCCTGGTCGAATGGTTCGACTAAATTGGGAAAGAACGTCAAAAATAGGCGTGTAATAAACATCCTGAGCTTCTGTATCGATCATGATGGGTGCACCACAGAAATTACCAACATGATTAGGTCCACCCTGTTGATCTAATACGATATTCCAGTCCACCCAGCCAGTGACCCAATGGTCCAGGCTGACAATAATATTACGGGCATAACGATGGACAGGGACATACATAGGGTGGTCTCCTGCCGTTTCTCCAGCCCAGGGTACGGCATAAGCCCAATCCGAAGCACTGGGAGTCCACCAGAAAGCATCATTTTTAAACCAATTTGTCTCTGTACGGCCTATTGGATCCGTACAATCATCAGGAGCTGGTTTCCCAAGATCATCGATACAACCCTCTGTATGAACAAAGGTAAAATCCGGGAACTTGGTATGTACCCGCTCAAAGACATCCTCATAAACTTTATTCGTGCTTTCATACCAGTGAACAGCCATACCGTATAAATACCTTGAAGTCTCCTGGTCTGGGTAGATAATGTCAGCCCACTCTTCTATCCCATCACGGTTTTGGTCAAAGATTAGCAACTTGGTTTCAGCATGATTACTAGCTTTCAACCCAGGTCCCAGATAATTTTTAATAAAATCACGCTGAGTTTCAGGTGTGAAATTCATACTCTCCCACTGCCCATTGTTCCCATGGGGTTCATTAACCGGAGTTAGTCCCCAGATATCAACACCCTCGCCTGCATACGCATCCATAAATTTCACCAGGTAGTCTGCATAGGTGGAAACATATTCGGGTTTGAGTGAACCCCCAGTACCGTGCCAGCCGTTTTCTGCTGTCATGGATTGATACCAATCCTCAATATCCTTCATCCATGCTGGAGCAGTCCACGCTGACCCTATTATACGTAGTTCTTTGTCCTCTTGGCTATTCTTAATACTGAGGGCTTCCTGAATCATGGGTAGCAGGTCATAAGTTGAATCCTTGATACCTGGATAAACTGCTGGATCGAAACCGGCTTTATCAGGAGCTAAACTGAATGAACTCAGCGAAACATCATCTTTCTGATCAGCATAGGAATATTTGCCCTCTACAGAAAAATCGCATGCACCAATATGGGTACGGGTCAGAGAAAAGTTCGCTCCTTTAGCACTATAGATATTTTCCATGACTTCAAGACGTTTATTTGGGTCCAAATGGGCCAAAACAAAAGCGGAAGATTCTGTAAAAGAACTACCTATTCCATCAATAGTTTGCTTGACAGTGCCTGGATCTATAGTAATCACAACGCCCGACGGTGTACCTGACTTAAAGGACACATTTGGCTGAATTTCCTGTCTCGCACCAGCTTCAGATGTAAGCATGATTTGAAAGGTAGTTTTCGGTCCAGGCTGGACTGCCGATTTAGGAACACATCCCACCAATATTAGGCTTAGCATCGCCAGAGAACCAATCCCAAAGTATCCATTCATCTTGATATCCTTTTCTACTTATCGTCTGATTCTCGGGTAGCTGCAACTTTTCCACGTCGATCTTCAAGCGTGCAACGAATCTCATGAGCTTTTTCCTCTGTGATCGTGTAGGATGCCATGATTGCCAGAGCGATTGCTGAGGTAACGATGGGAATACCAACATCAAACAACCTGATGAAAAACAAGGTCTCCTGTGTTTGACCTGCTCCCATGGCTACATCAAATCCTGAGACAGTCAGGAGGACTCCAGTAAGAAGGCCTGCCAATGCCATTCCAACCTTGACCATCCACCAGTAAATTGCGCCAAATACGCCTTCACGTCTCTGATGGGTCTTCAATTCATCATAATCGCATACATCTGAAATCATTGAGCCCATTAAGGTAAACAGTGATCCAGTACCAAACGCTACAAAGGGTGCAGCGATAAGAAGCCAGTATGGATGATCTGGATTATATCCAACCCACTTCAGCATATACCCGATGAGAGATAAGGAGATGGTTATCATAAAAGTTTTTCGTTTTCCAATTTTTGTTGCAATCAATCCAGTCAAAGGGATCACACCTAGCGTTGCTATGGAAGTAAGCATCCCGAACCAACCCATCAGTTTTCCGGCGTCCCCATCATTCCCATTGAACAAGTAATAAATCATGACATAAATGGAGAAGGACATTCCTAATTGAAATCCATTGAAAACCAAAAATGTGGTGGCACAGAGTTTTACAAAGGGGTTGCACTTGAGGGTAGTTCCAAGGCCCTTGAAAAATTCTACCATATTTTCCCCGATCCCCTTACTGGCCTGCTTGACTGGGGCCGCGGTCTTTCGCTCTCTCAGAAAGATTGCAGGGATAATTCCAAATAATGCCACAACAATTCCCACTGCAATTGCCAATGTGCGGGCACCATGAACTGTATCCCGGAACAGACTACTTGACATGATGGCGTAAAACCATGGGACACCCAGCCATGCTAGCTGACCAACGGTATTAGCAAAGGCATGGAGGCGGGTACGTTCATGATAGTCTGAAGTCATTTCATAGCCAAAGGCTACAAAGGGAGTTGCGTAAACCGTATATGTCAAAAAGAAAAGGATAGACATGGCCATAAACAGCCAGAAATAGTACACATAAAAGCCATGATCCTTTTTCAACTTAAGGGAATGAACTGTAGCTGCTCCACTGCCTTCTATTCCTGATAACAATAGCGAAATACTTCCCACGGCATGTATATCAAGCAGATTATTCCCTTCCTGATTTCCAGCAGCCGTAATTTTCTCCAGTTCATTTAAATTAAACTTAAAGAGATGGCCATTCCCTTTTTCTGATTCATTTGAGGAAAGCTCAATTTGCCACGACTCACCATCAGCAACTCCAGCCACTTCAGCTTCCTTTAGAACGACTTGAAAGGTTTGAGTTTGTGGAATGGTAACATTTACTTCTACTGTAGGGAATCCCTCAAGATTAGCCCCTTCAGCAGAATCCTCATTCAATGCCAATGTTTGAGGTCCATAAAAAACAAAACTAGCATCTTTCTGTTCCTCAGCATCATATCTTAGAACAGCACCGCCTGCATCATTATATTCAACAGGTATCTCATTTAATGAAAATGCTTGATGCCCTCTTACCGGTGTTTTGGATAATATGTCGATATATCCTGAAGGCAGCTGCCACATTAGGGCAAATATGAGTCCTGCTGACAATGCTCCTGCAAAAATAAATGGTCTTCGACGTCCCCAGCGGGTCCGTGTGTTATCTGAGATGTAGCCAATTAAAGGATCAGAAATGGCATCAAAGATCCGTGGAATTGCCCCAATAAAACCCACCCAAAGTGCATCCATCCCAAGTCCAAGGTTAAGAATGACGACCATGGCCGGCAAGGCAGCTGCCTGAAGATTATTCACCAACATACCAACGGAATACGCCGCTTTTTGCTTTAACGAGATTCGGTCTTCTGGTGCAGTTTTATAGTGTGTTACAGGATTCATAAATAATACTCCCCTAGGTCAATAGCCTGGAAATCAACTTCAGCATCATACTACTTCTATTTCTTCTCATTTATTTGATAAACTCTTACGTAATCAACCAACATGGTTTGTGGAAATATAGTCTCATTATCTACGGCTCCTCCCCAGGTGCCACCAACTGCGATATTGAGAATCATGTAGAAGGGATGATCGAAGACCCAATCGCCTGGTAGATCCGATGGAGAAATGCTATTATATTGGGTGTCATCAACATACCAAGTGATACGGTCAGGGAGCCACTCAACAGAAAAACGGTGGAAATCTGTATCAAAATGGGTATTTGGAAGTTTGTACTTTCTTCCTTTTCCTTGACTACCAGAATATCCAGGACCATGCACCGTCCCATGATTGATAGCTGGTTCATGCCCCCTGTACTCCATGATATCTATTTCCCCACACAGTGGCCAACCAACCTCGCTTATATTGGCTCCAAGAAGCCAGAAAGCAGGCCAAATACCTGCCCCAATCGGTAATTTTATACGAGCCTCATATTTACCATAGCTGAACTCCATTTTTCCTCGAGTGACAAGACGAGCAGAGGTGTAATCCTGGTCCTCATACGATTCTTTTATAGCAACTATTGCAAGGTTACCTTCGCCATCTAATGAAGCATTCGCCAGTTTATCAGTATCATATTCCTTTTGCTGATTCCCCCAACCCGTGCCTATATCATGAGACCATTTACTCGAATCAGGAGGTTGGCCAGCAATACCTTCAAAATTGTCTTCCCAGATAATATCCCTATTATGAACCGCTGAAGGACGATTGGTACTGCAGGTAACTAGGACGAATCCTAATCCAATTAGAATTGATGCAAATATTGATTGCTTCACTGGTCTCCTCATTAGGTGAACTGGTTTGAGAATCGACACTACATAAAGTCCTCTTTCATAACTTCAAAGACTATACCAATACTTAAATCCCTATATACCACCATTCTTTGACTGAAAGTTTCTGGCCAGAGTATTGTTATTTTATCATTATAATAATTTGAATTATTATAATGGTATCAATCCTGCTCTCACGGTTTAGCTTTCTATTCATGAAGTCCATCCGCATAACATTGTTATTTACCTTTGTTGGAGTGCTTCTTCTGGTTCAGGGATGTGAACAAGCAGAGGAGAAGATTGAGCCTGTTCCAACTGTTTTTGGTACTACCACAGATAACATCACAGTAGATGGAATGACTTTCGATGTAAGAGGTGTCGTCTATGTCCCTTTTGCTCCGGGCTACCTACCGTGGGTTTTTGAGTATGATAATCAGCTTCCTGACATCCTGATCAACCGTATAAATGATGATATTGATAGTATTGACGCCATGGGTGTGAACACGATCCGCCTCTGGGGTGCACCAAAATACTGTTATGATAGAATTGCCAAGACAACAGAGCTTCTCATATTACAAACCATCTGGCTCGAGGGTGAACATGCCGATTTTCGCTCTCCAGACTTTATAAATTCAAGTAAAACTATCATTCATGAGGTAACCCAAAAAATATTCTCAACCATCTCTTCGGAGAACCCGCCTATCTTTGCCTATCTCATCGGGAACGAACTATCCCGGCAAAGTATTCTCAATACCAATCAAGCCCATCCTGGAACATATTCTTTCACAGGAGAATATATCCAGACTGACACAAGTTTATCCGCCACTGAACTCACCTTGGCAGAATTAGCCGATTATCTGAAACAAGTGGTTGTATCCTATACTTCTGTAGAACCTTTGGTAAGCTATTCAAATGAGCTTAGAACCTACGACATTCTTGATACCCCTTTTCTTGATTTCAGATGTTATAATGTTTATTCCTATGCCGTTGATTATTACATAGCTAATCCACCTACTGGATCATCAAGTGGAACTATTACGCAAGGATTTATAGAGCAATTGAAAAATGAATATCCCGAACTACCTCTTTTAGTAACAGAGACTGGTTTAAGTGTCAATCCTGGGGGACAGAATATTGGACCACCAAATTATGGCTATGGAGGGAATAGTGAGGACGAGCAGGCGGCGGGACTGATACAGACGATAAATGATATTGAAACAGCCTCTCCAACAATTGCCGGTGTAATAATTCATGAGTTTAATGATGCCTGGTGGAAGTTCGGATTAGAGGATTCCTATTCTCAAGATCCAGATGATGTCGAAGAGTGGTTTGGACTAGTAGCTTTCACAGGCGAACCAAGTGCTTGGAATATTACTCCCCGAGAAGCTTACCATGACATCCGTGATCATTGGAGTGAATAAGTAGCACGTATCCTATCATTATGGGAACATTACCCTTATTGTTTTAATAATATCGTATCAACAGCACCAGATTATCATATCCAACATTTGATTATGAAGTATCCCATTACTCTATGTTTATTAATGTTTTAAGCATTCTAGTCAAAGAAATTATCCATCTTCTACAGAGTTGGGGACACTTTTGCATCTCACTTACCCAATAATAAAAAATGGAGTCAATGTGAAAACCATATTTAAGGCGTCATTATTCGCCATCTTTTCCCTTAATACCCTCTCCGCTCAGGTGGGAGAACTCATTTGGGAGGATCAATTCAACGATCTGGACAATTGGATGCCGGCTATCGGGAATGGGAGCTGGGGTTGGGGTAATGGTGAATTAGAATTCTACAAAAGTGAAAATGTAGATATCACTGAGATTCCTGGAGAAGCAGGCAATCTGGCACTGCGCCTAACTGCCAAAGCGGAAAGTGGACCGGGCATCACTGATCAATGGGGAAATCCACTAAATTATACATCTGGAAAAGTGACCAGCAAAACAAAGGTTGCTGTGCAGTATGGGATGATAGAGGCACGAGTGAAAATCCCTGACATTAATCTAGGTGGTTGGCCAGCAGTTTGGCTTTTAGGTACTGCAAATTATGGCTGGCCATCCAACGGCGAAATTGACATGATGGAGATGGGGTCATCCCAGGCTTTCAGGGATTTGCATGACGAGCACAATAGTGGAAATGGGTTGAACAACTCAACTGTCAATCAAGTTGTAGGGGCAAACGCACTTTTTTATGCTGATGCCGCACTAACACCAGAAAACCCATCCGGCGCTGCAAGTCTATCCTGGGATCCGGATGATGATTTCTGTCGACCCTATTACAACTATTCCAATCCCCTTGTGGATAGGTTTCTAATCTACAGGGTATATTGGGATGCAGATAGTTTACGATTCACCATTGAAGATGATGGAAATGAACATGATCTTTACACAGAAGCCTTTCACATCGACAGCACATCAAGTGAATTTCAAGCACCCTTTTATCTCATCGCGAATTTAGCCATTGGTGGTGCTTTTACTGACGCCTACCGCTTGGGTGATCCAGGGAGCGGTCAGCCAGTATCAATGGCGCTACCCACAGAAATGCTACTGGATTACATCAAGGTATTTGAATGGAATGGTCAGGGTGAAGTTAACTTTGGTCCACCCCAGCCTATCGATGAATCTCTGGGACTATATACCGATGAAACTACCGTCTCAGATAGCCTTGAGCTAGGTATATCTTCACATATATATGTTTGGGAAAGCACTCTCTCAGATGGCACTATTCCTCCCTTCGAGGGAGGTAATGGAATTTCATGGCAAACCACAGGCAAGGGATGGTTTGGTGCTGGAATTATGTCAGTTCAACCTTTGAATATGAGTAATTTCGGAGAGGGTTATTTAAATTTCAGAATCAAAATTCCGGCAGATGTGAGCTTTCAGATTGGCATTATTGATACCTGGGGTAATCAGAATTATCTGGAATTCCCTGCTAACACAACGAAGTATGGTCTTACCCGAAATGGTGAATGGGGACAGGCTTCAGTTCCAATTAGTGAACTCAGGGGCGAGTTAATTGATCTGCGTATGTTGAGTTATTCCTTTGTGGTTCTGGAGGTGAATGGTACGGCATGTGAGTTTGGGCTGGATGATATTTATTGGGATGGAGGTAGCACAACAGTAAGTATAGAAAACAGTCAGGTGCAGCCATCATCATTTCAATTATATCAAAACTATCCCAATCCTTTTAATCCATCAACAAACATCGATTTCAACCTGGAGCACTCGGCTGATGTGAAGCTGAAGGTCTTTAACATCTCCGGACAAGAAGTCATGACCCTTGTCAATGAATTTATGGATTTTGGGCACCACACTTATTCCCTGGATGCCAACAAGCTCCCAACCGGGATTTATTTCTATACCCTGATTGTAGGAGAGCAGAGAGTAATTAGGAAAATGACTGTCATCAAATAGATGTCATCGGTTCTATATAGTCACCGTTTATTATCAATAACTGAATTGTGAGCAGAAATGAAAATGAGAATATCAGATTTAATCGTTTTAAGCATTGTGTTAGTAGTGGGGAATGTGGCTTTTGCCCAAAATGCACCCATTGATTTTGAAACAGGTGGCAATGGAACAAATTGGACATGGACCACTTTTGAAAATGGTGGCAATGAACCTTTCGGAATTATCCCAAACCCCGACACATCGGGTATAAATACATCTGCTACAGTGGGTTCGATGACAACCTTAACTGTGGGAGCTCCCTGGGCTGGTGTTGAATCTCAACATGGTGCTGATATTGGCTCATTTAGCTGGGATGTCTCAAATAGTACCGTCAAAATCATGGTTTATAAATCAGTGATCAGCGATGTTGGGCTCAAATTTGCTGAGGCAAATGGCGAAGCCCAACCTGAGATAAAAATTGCCAATACCTTAACCAATGAGTGGGAAGAATTAACATTTGATCTTTCCGGTCATATTGGTTTAGGAGCTACGGGTATTCTTGATCAAATCATCATATTCCCAGACTTTGACGCTGGTAGAACAACCGACAACCTTTGTTACATTGACAACATCAGTTTTTCTGGTGAAGAATTGCCCCCAGCACCTGTAGCACACGCACCTGTGCCAACAGCAGCGGCTGGTGATGTTATTTCAGTATTTAGTGATTCCTACCCCAACATTTTTGGAACAAATTTCTATCCTGGCTGGGGTCAAAGTACAGTAGTTACTGAAGTAGCAATTGAAGGCAACAATACGCTACTCTATTCTGGTTTAGACTATCAGGGAATTGAGTTGGGCAGTACCCAGGATCTTACAGGAATGGATTCGGTTCATATAGATTTCTGGAGCGCAGACTCTACTGAATTGCAGATCGTTCTCATCAGTCAATCCTCAGGAGAACAAGCCTTCACCCTTCCCATTACCAATGAAACCTGGGTAAATGCTGCCATTCCTTTGGCGCACTTCACTGATCTCGGATTATCTGTGAGTGACATTTTCCAGTTAAAGTTTGTCGGCAATGGAGATGTCTATCTTGATAACATCTATTTTGAAGGTGAAGGAGGCGGTCTAGAACCAACGCCCCATGCACCTATCGACTTTGAGGCTGAAGGTCATGGAGCAGACTGGACATGGACCACCTTTGAAAATGGAGGTAATGAACCCTTCGGAATTGTCTCAAACCCCGACGCGACTGGAATAAACACATCTGCTACAGTTGGTTCTATGACAACCTTAACTGTGGGAGCACCCTGGGCTGGTGTTGAATCTCAACATGGTGCTGATATTGGTTCATTTAGCTGGGATGCCACAAATAGTACAGTCAGGATCATGGTTTATAAATCAGTGATCAGTGATGTTGGAATCAAATTCGCCGAGGCAAATGGCGAAGCCCAACCTGAAATAAAAATTGCGAATACCTTAATCAATGAATGGGAAGAATTAACATTTGATCTTTCCAGCCATATTGGTTTAGGAGCAACGGGAATTCTCGATCAAATAATTATATTCCCAGATTTTGATGCCGGAAGGACAACAGACAACCTCTGTTATTTCGATAACATCACCTTCTCAGCACAAATATTAGCCCCTGTGCCGGTCGCTCATGCACCTATCCCGACTGTGCCATCCACAGACGTGATTTCAGTATTTAGTGATGCCTATACAAATATAGCTAGCGTTAACTTGAATCCTGGATGGGGACAGGCTACTGCTGTCAGTCAGGTAGAAATTGAAGGCAACAATACACTTCTCTATTCTGGATTGAATTATCAGGGTACAGAATTTCCTGCCCTTGATGTTACAGGGATGGGCTACCTCCATGTTGACTTTTGGACGGGCAATTCCTCTCTATTGAACTTCTTTGTAATCAGTCAAACACCAACTGTTGATAGTGATTTTTATAATCTCACCATAGCTCCTGAGCAGTGGGTAAGTGTGGATATTCCTTTGACTAGCTACCCAAACGTAGATCTCACAGATGTATTCCAGTTCAAGGTTGAAGGAAACGGCACGATCTATTGGGACAATATTTACTTCTTTTCAAATACCGTAGCAATTGATGAGGGTGTAAAAGAAATATTTCCGCATGAATTTGCACTGGAACAGAACTTTCCTAACCCATTCAATCCAAGTACAAAGATCAGATATTCAGTTCCTTTCCGCTCTGATGTGAGTCTAGTAATCTATGACATCAAAGGAGAAGCGATTGTAGTTCTCAAAGAATCAGGACAGGCAGAAGGATCCTATCAAGTCCAATGGGATGGGACTGACGAGGCTGGCAATCAGGTGAGTACTGGTGTTTATTTAGCCCGATTACAGATAGGTGAACGTTCTGAGACTATTAAGATGGTATTTCTAAAATAGATCTATTTTCTGAGGCAGAGGTGGATTTCAGCTTTTCGGGTTCTATGCTGGGCCTGTCGAAGCGTTTGCTGCTCGACGTCCTTCCTACCGCTGGTAGAGAGACTTTCGAGTGAACCCAAGACGGTTCAAACACCGCCCCATAAAACATAAAAAGGCCACCTGAGGTGACCTTTTTATGTTTTGTAGCAGAGGGCGGATTTGAACCGCCGACACCCGGCTTATGAAGCCGGTGCTCTAACCAACTGAGCTACCCTGCCATTTTTCAAACTTTGGTGATGTTAAGTCGCCAACACTCCCAACTGTAATGTCAGGATGCTCTAACCAACGCGCTCTCCATCATTTCGCCTCTGGCGAAATAATTTGGGCTACCCCGCCCAATTCAATTGTCAATCATGAATCAGAAATTACGAATTTAATCTCGATTTCTTGTCAAACTTGGCGGGCCTGTCCGCCGTAGTGGGACATAGTCCCTCGAAGGCGGGCAAAAATAGAATTCCACCTATGGTGTGGCAAGCTATTTCACCGATCGCAGATTTAAATATCTTCACCAAATTTTCAACACATATATTAAGATTCTTTCATCTTACCAGTATTTGCTATTCTCAACCTTTTACAATACTAATTTTATCGCAGAATTTAATTCCGAGGAGGAAACATGAGAAAACTACTTACCCTTTTAATCGCAATAACCGCTCTCTTTATTTGGAATTGTGAAGATCCAAATGAAGCACCTGAGGTGTCTGCTATTACCGCAAGTGAAACTGCCCCCTTTACAGGACAAACTATCACATTAAGCGCTAGCGCTACAGATGACGAAGATGATGCCTTGACAGTTACCTGGTCTGCTACTAGCGGAACATTTACTGATACTGATATGGATTCTGTATCATGGACAGCTCCAGATGCTGCAGCCATGGTCACTATCACTGTGACCTATAGTGATGGTACCGATGATGCCTCATCAACACTCGAGATCAATGTTGGTGGACTGCCAGAATTAGCTTATGCTGGTTCAGATGCTTGTAGCGATTGCCATACTGCTATCTATGACGATTTTGTCCTAAGTGGACATCCTTACAAATTCAATGTTATTGAAAATGCTACAGCACCCACCTATCCTTCCTTCGTTGATAATTACATGGCATTACCTGATTTTGTATCTGGCGGTTGGGACGATGTCGCCGGTGTAATTGGTGGTTTTGGCTGGAAAGCCCGATTTGTTGGAACCGATGGTCGTGTCATTGGAACAGACGGAAGTATGTATCCTCTAACTGGATTAAACCAACATAATTTCTATGGTGGAGTTGACTGGGGCTGGGTTAACTATCATTCTGACGGTGTAGATGATGTAAAAAAATATAACTACAGCTGTTTTAAATGCCATACAACCGGTGCTGTAGAAACTACCAATCCTGATAGCTCATGGTTGAAACTTAAACTTGGTATCGATGCAGCTGAAACCATGGACTGGTTTGAATTTGGTGGTGTTGAGTGTGAAGCTTGTCACGGTCAAGGTACCCAGCACGCTGCTTATGGAAATACAGACTATATCGATCGTGTAACCACCAGTCGCCTAGAAGGTGGAAAAGGTGATGTCAATAATCTATGTGGTGATTGTCACACCCGTAACGCGGATCGCTCAATTGCTGCCAGTAGCGGTTTCACCAAACATCATGAACAATATGATGAATTTATCACGACCAATCATTATGACGAAGCTGGTATGACATGTATAAGTTGTCATGACCCACATAAACGCACAATTTGGAATGGTGATTCAATTACTGAAACCTGTGAGAGCTGTCATACGACAACCACAGTCAACCACCTTGGTGGAGATAACTGTGTATCATGTCATATGCCATATTCCTCTAAGTCTGGCCAGCAGCGCGGTGCCTATGTTGGTGACGTGAAATCGCACTTATTCGCAATCAACTCAAATGCAGATTATGAATTCTTTGCTGAAGGCGGCGCTACGGTTGCAGTAGATGGTAACGGCAAAGCCATGCTAAGCTTGAAATATGCTTGCTATGGTTGCCATCTTGATGCCGACGGCTTAGGTGGTTATGCCACCGCAGTTGGTGATACAGTCAAAAAATCAGCTCAAACATTAACAGAATTAGCTGCAAAAGCACTGTTAATTCATAATTGAGAGTCTCTTAAAAGATAAATAAAAAGGGGAGGCTCAGTCCTCCCCTTTTTATTTCCATAGGGAAATTTTACTTATGAGTATCCATTCAAAACAAAAAAAGTTAGTTTGATGCCATGAGAATTTTGATCGTTGAAGATGAAAAGCGTCTGGCGCTTCACCTCCAGGAGCTTCTGCAAAACAACTCTTACACAGTGACTGTTGCTCATGATGGTGCAGAAGCGTGGAACATCCTCACCAATGACGCTTTCGATGTAATTATCCTCGATTGGCTCCTACCAGAAATCAGTGGCGTAGAGATATGTGAACGTTTAAGGCAAAAAGGAGATAAAACTCCCATCCTATTTCTAACGGCCCAATCGGCCCTAAACCATCGTATTAAAGGTCTTGAAGTAGGTGCAGACGATTACCTGACTAAGCCCTTTCACCCAGAAGAGCTCCTTATTCGTCTTTCCAGTTTGATACGACGAAGCCATCAATCACCCATATCCATTTTTAATGTCAAAGGATTTACTTTTGATGTCTCAAAGAATTTTGTCCACGCCAATGGTAACTCAATCGAGTTATCTCAAAAAGAATCAGCTATTTTAAGTCTACTTTTTCAGAAAGTGGGTCAAACCATCCCGAAGAAGAAGTTCTTACAAGAGGTGTGGGGATATGATTTTGATCCCAAAACCAATACCCTAGAGGTATATATCAGGATGCTAAGAACAAAACTTGAGCAATTAAGTAAGAAAAAGCTCATTCATACAAAACGGGGTGAAGGTTACTATATTGAAACCCAAGATTAAGACTCCTACCCTTTCCATACGTCTTAAATTGATATTTTCGCAAGCAGCGATCATGGCCGGTATCTTGATCTTATTCACCTTCATCTTGTCTCAATTGTTAGATCAGATCCTGAATATGAATCTGGACAAATTTCTACACCAACAGTCTGATAATTTTCAATCTACCATTACATTAAACGAAGGTAAAATCTCCTTTCATGATTTGAATTCTAATTTCGATCATCGTGGTTCCAGAAAAGATGAAATTCCTTTCTATCTGCAAATGGTTGATATACAGGGCCATACAATTATGCTCACTGGGAATTTAGAAGGTCGCCGACTTTATCACGGTAAACCCCTTGCCCACGATGAGATTCTCGAAACGGTATTTTTCTTCGACAAACCCTCTCGTCGTCTTACCACACCTGTCTTTATAAAAGGACGACACTTAGGTTGGTTGTTAGTGACCATACCATTTGATTATCTTGAGCCATTTAAGATCTATAAAAATAAAATTCTGTCCGTTGCAACTATCATCGGAGTTATTCTTTTCATTTTTTTGGCCTACGTCTTTATAAGGCTAGCCCTGAAACCAGTAAAACATCTAGCACAAAGTGCAGAAGCTCTGGCAAAACAATCGAAAATCGACATGCTTCCTGCTATCCACGGTGAAGATGAGTTTTCTTATCTAACAACAACCTTGAATAATCTCTTGCAGAAAGCAGGTCAGTCCATGGAAACCATGGAATTATTTGCAGCAAACGTGTCTCATGAATTGAAAACACCTCTGGCACTCATGCACTCAGAAATAGCTCTCCTCAAGAACAGAATTGGTTACGAATATCAAGAATCCTTTGATATGTTGGATCAGGAAGTTGATAGGATGCAAACCTTGATCGATAATATCTTGGTCATCAGTCATTCGCAACAACCCTATGAATTATCTCTAAGTGACATATGGATTAATGATTTTATCAGCGATGAGGTGGGCCGTTTACAACGTATTTTCAGATTGAAGCAAATACATTTTGATTTTTTAAGGGTGAAGTCTCTCAAAATCAAAACTGACATCTATTTGCTCCAGTTGGTGGTCGATAATATTATCCGCAATGCGCTGCTCTATTCACCTGAGAAATCTACTGTGACCCTATCTTCTGTAGAGGAAGCTGACCATATTTCCATCCATATTTGCGATGAAGGTCCTGGGATATCAAATATTGACATGACCAAGATAATGGAACCTTTTGTTCGCGGGAACACCAATACATTCCAGGTTATGAAGGGGAGCGGTCTGGGGCTCTCTATTTCACGTTGGGCAATTGATTTATTAGGTGGGACCATGGATCTCAACAATCGTGACCCTCAGGGTCTCTGTGCCACTTTTACTATCCCAATTCGTTAAATTTATTGGACTAAATTAAAAAGTCTTTAAATATTCTTCCCTGAAATATTGATTCTTATGTTCATCAAAAGTTCTGAATTCCTTATCCAATAAATATTGTAAGGGATCCTTCTCTCCCATCGATAAAATTGAATGGCAGATAGTGCAATCGTCTGAAATTGAATTTCCGGCCTCATCAACGATGTGATCGTTGTGACATCTGAAACACCCATCACTCTGTTCATGCTGCATAAAATTATGACAGGAGAAACAACCAAACTCTACCTTATGTCCAAGATGGTTTGGATAAGTATTCCAGGTAATCTTCATGGCTGGATGGATATTGCGGTCATATATGGCCTGTATGGCTTGAATGGATGCTTCTAAATTCGGGGTTTCAAGCTCCGGGTATTCAAGTTCGTAATATGCAGTTAAATGTTCATTAATACTCTTCAATCCAATTTCCTTGTCATCATGGTCTGTCATTAGAGAAGCCAAACCCTCGCGTTTTATATACGGAAGTTTTGTATCAACTAAGCCCTTAGCCATAGCTAAATCTAATGCAGCATCAGGTTGTTCGTAGATATGAGTAGCCCGATTATGACAATCGACACAATCCATCGTCCTAGCCTCGATTTCGGTAAAAACTGAATCAGTGAGGTGCTCATTAGAGTATCGATGAAATTCTCCGTCATCTCGTTTCACTTCCACCCAGATCATAGTCTCTCTCATATCGTTTAATGAACTATAACGGACTTCATTCTCTTCTGCAATATGCCAGTGGATTCCAGAGCCAACACCTTCAGTAGCATCAATTTTTAGGTTGAGCGTATTGTACTGCAGCGTATTAGCTTCATTTTCCTGATACCTTCTGTGCTTCACCAGCTTGGATCCGTATTGTTTTTCAGGCCAATGACATTTACCACAGGTTTCTCGCGCAGGTCGTAGATTATGAATGGGTGTACCAATAGGTTTATCATACAGATCAAACATAGCTGATACAGCCTGCCATGCTCCGTTCAATTTAGCCTCAGCTAGTGCCTGAACACCTTCACCGATATGACAGTCAACACAGGCCACCCGAGAATGAGGTGAGGCGTTATAGACTTGCCATTCAGGTCCCATAATCGTGTGACAAGCTGTGCCGCAGAATTCTGATTCATCCATGTAGTGCATGGCACTGGATCCAGCCCCCACGATGAAAAGGACATTCACCACAGTCAATATGAATACGACTGGGATGACTTTTTCCCAGAAATTATGCCCGGCAATCTCATCATCATCCAACTTTTCTAGCAGGACATGACGAAGCGTCATTCCTGTTTCTTTTTTCTGTTTAATCCAGGCTATGGGAAGCAATATCAAACCCACAATAAAAATAATTGGAATGATAAAGAATGTGATAATTCCCGTATAAGTGTTATTAAATACACCGACCATGGAGAGGCCTTCTAATATGAAAAAAGAAATAAAAGCCGTCGTTGCTAAAATGGTTCCAATTTTTCCGACCCAATTCATAAACAGTAACTGAATGAACAAGTAATAGCGTTTGATGATATCCATGCTTGGCTTCCCAAATTTTATTTGAATCAAATTGGCAATCGAAAGTACTGCTCTATTTGATAATGACAAATGCTTCTCTCAGCATTAAACAATATTAATATCTTTTTGATGGGTCTCGTTAGGAGAATCATCATTCAATTGGATTATTCTATGACCACCCTATTTTAAGGACTATAAAATTTTTCAGCTTAGAAAGGACATGTGATGAAATTCAGCTATGGACGATTGCTGTTACTTGGTTTTGGCTTTATGGGAACAACCATACTCTGGGGGATCTACAATGCCTATGTCCCCATCTTTCTACAGGCAGGCAGAGAAGGCTTCGCCACAACTTCAGGAGTCAATGGGTTTGGAATGACTGCGACATCTACTGGCTTTATCATGACGCTGGATAATATTGCCGCATTGTTCATTTTACCTTTCATCGGTGCATGGTCAGATCGGATCAGGACTCGAATTGGTCGCCGTAAACCTTTTATTGCTGTTGGTGCGCCCCTGGCGTTTATCGGATTTATTGGCATTCCATTCATGCTGAATGTTTCTCTTATACCCTTTATGATCGCTATTTTTGTCACCTTGTTCGCCATGGATGTTTTTCGAACCCCTGTGATTTCCCTCATGCCCGACCTGACACCTTCACCAAAACGTTCACAGGCAAACGGTATCATCAATCTCATGGGTGGTGTTGGTGCTGTTCTGGCTTTTCTAATCGGTGGAATTCTATTTAAGGTTTCGATCAATGCCCCATTTTATTTTGGCGGAATTGTCATGTTGATTGGTGCCGCTGTAGTCCTTTATTTCATCAAGGAACCGGATGTACCTGAACCTGCAGATGAGGAGCCTGGAGTCTTAGACAGCCTCAAAACCGTAGTCACAGACAAAGATCGATCAGCTCTCCTCCTCTTATTCGCAATCTTTTTCTGGTTCCTCGGATATGGTGCCCTAGAGGTCTTCTTTACATCGTTTGCCGTAAATCGTTTTGGTATTGATAGCGGAGAGGCTACTAAACTTCTGGCATTCTTCTCACTCCCCATTGTCCTCTTCTCACCTCTGAGTGGATATCTCGGATTTAAATTTGGTCGTCGCCCAATCATCCTGGGTGGTATTGCAGGTTTTGCCCTTCTCCTATTTTGGGCCTACTCTATCAACTCAATTGAAATGATCAGGATCATGTTGCCTCTAACTGGAGTTACCTGGTCACTCATTCTGGTTAATTCACTACCCATGGTATTAGACATGGCTCCGCAGGATCGTTTAGGTGCCTATACGGGACTCTATTATCTGGCTGCTCAATCTTCAGCCATTGCCGGGCCAATCATGGCGGGGCAAATAATTCAGATATTCAATAATAATTATGGTATGGCATTTATTTATGGATCAGTAACGCTTGTCATCGCACTGGGATTTATGCTGCCGGTAAAACGTGGGGAAGCGATCCTAGAAAGCTGATATGTTATACCATCTCCTAAAATATTTCTTTTTATTCGTTGTGAACGTCTTTTTCCGTCGCATTCATGTTGAGCATGCAGATCGAGTTGCAAAAACGGGTCCTCTCATCTTGGCGTCTAATCATCCCAATACAATGATGGATCCACTTCTGGTGGCTCTGCTCTCTGGTCGTAATCCTCATTTTCTTGGAAAAAGCACCTTGTTTAAAATGAGAATCGCCAAGTGGTTCTTCCGGTCAGTCCATGTTCTACCTGTGTATAGAAAACAGGATGCTGAAAAGGAAATGGGGAAAAATGCTCAGATCTTTGAGAAGTGTTTTGAGTCTCTGGAAGCGGGTAATGCCCTGGTGATCATGCCTGAAGGTATCAGTGAATTGGATGGCACATTACATGAGATCAAGACGGGCACCGCTCGGATCGGTTTAGGAACTGAGATCAGGAATGCATTTGAATTGGGTGTGCAGATCATTCCGGCGGGCATCAATTACTCATCCCCAACAGAATTCTTCAGCGATGTACATTGTCGATTTGGACGCCCAATTGATCTTCGGGAATACAAGGATCTATACGAAAAGGATGAATATGAGGCAGTTTATCAGGTCACTAATCAGATTCGCGGGGCTTTAGAGAAGCTCACGACGACGGTAGATAGCTCCGAAACAGCAGAGGTATTAGACAATCTAAGATCAATTTATCATTTGGAATTAGCTGTTGATCAGGGGCTGCAGGAGGAGTTAAAAACACATGAATTCTCAGTGACACGGGGCATGGCTGATGCTATAAACTGGTTTCATGTTCACCATCCAAACTCGTTCATATTGCTAGAAAAACAGATGAATCGCTATCTTTCCAAGATTGAAGGCTTGGAGCTTCGTGACGATCTTTTGTCAACGGCTCGTGGCCAGAAAACGTTTGTTCGTAGAGTGCTTGGTTTGATAGGTGTGATCCTTGGATTCCCAGTTTATCTGTGGGGTGTAGTCAATAATTTTATCCCTTTTAGACTGCCGTCATATCTGGTGAGATACCTAGATACGTCAGCTGAGTATCTTTCAACCATTAAAATGTTGTCTGGATTTGTGGTGTTCGGGATATTCTATACAGCTCAGGGGTTTTTGGTTTGGTGGTTATCGGGATCCGGGGTCTGGACCACACTTTATTTGATCAGCATACTCCCTGCTGGAAGATTTGCTTTGTACTACCATGATACCATGCAGAGATACCGACAACACTTACGCATATTCACTTTATTTATCCGGCGCAAAACACTCATGTACGAGATCATTCAAGAGCGCATGGCCCTGATCAAGGCTTTAGATGAAGCCAAGGATCAATACATGGGACGGATAGAAGAAGAATCAGGCCCCGGTGTCAAGGATGACCACAGAGCCTGATTTTGTAGGAAGAAGAGGTTGTTTACTTTACTTGCACATCCCTAAAGTGTTCCCGAATATTTAATTTTTCCAAAACCTTGACAGCCGTAGGGTCTCCGATTATATTGGCCTCGCTTTTTAAACACCGCGGGATGGAGCAGTCTGGTAGCTCGTTGGGCTCATAACCCAAAGGTCGTAGGTTCGAATCCTACTCCCGCTACTCCCCTAAGCCCCTGTAAATCAGGGGCTTATTTGTTTCTAGAAGTATAATTGAGTAAACCTCCATCCTATTGTTTACTATACACTTACGAGCTTTCTCATAAACGGTTGTTATGAGACAATGGCCAGAGTCTCATAACTCATACGTTTTATAGATGGGTTAAATGACATGTTATTCAGTATTTTAGGTAGTGCTGATTTGTGTACTATTGTGTAGTTTCGTGTAGGTCTGTGATGCAAGCTACGCCACATATACGCCACACTGGAAAAGCACCTCTGAGACTTTGTAAGGGTGTCTGCATCAAGGTTTGTGAGGATTACCATCTAGGTTACGGTGCAGATAAACGGTCATTTTACCGGCTTATCCAGGTAATTTGGCATTTTGTTTAAGTGTTTGGCGGCTAATTCAATATTAGGATGGGTATAGATCTTAGTTGTCTCGCTCGATGTATGAGCCATGAGTACCTGCCTATCCTCTATACTTAGTCCCTGATCCCGGAGCATATTATTATAGGTGACACGAAAGCTGTGAAGAGTAGCTTTTGGCAGTTCAGCCTTTGAAAGTATGCTTTGTAGGTACTTACGTGGATACACAAGACGATCATTCTGCTTCCTATCGCTATCAATATATATTTCAGGAAATACAGGTCCCTCTTTTCCATCGATATCACCGAATGCATAAAGTAGGACATCTGATATTGGTAGCTCGTGGACTCGTCTTGACTTCCGTACCAATTGTGTAATCTTCTTTTTCTTAGGATCTATATGCTCATAACGAAGCAGAGCTACATCACCGGCGCGTAATCCTGTATATAGGAGTGCCGCAAAGTATAGCTTCCACTCATTAGCATTCTTGAAGATTACCTCCAGATCATCTGCGGTCAATGGACGATGTCTCATTGCAGTAGTTATTTTAGGTAGAGTAGCGAACTCACATGGGTTTTGCACCAAGTCTCCTTCACGTACCGACTGCTTAAACATCTGGGATATTACTATCAGATGATTCTTCTTTGTTTTGGGTGAAACCTTTATCGAGTCAATATATCCATCGATGTGATTTATTTGAACTTCACTCAGCATCTTAATGCCTTGTTTACTTAAATACTCCCTGAGCTTCTTTAATACACCTTTTGCAATTGCGACAGTATTCTGGGATTTACGGGTTTCTAGAAAACTGATATAGTCACTGATATGACTCTCTATTTCAAGAGTATGGAAATTCTTCCTGACAAATGTAGTATCACCCTTCGCCAGCATCAGATCCCATTCATCCTGAATTCGTTCCGCCAAACGGAGCTTAGATACCATTGTTGATACTCTTATTCGTTGTCCTTTAATATGGGCTACGTACCAATAGAATGGTGAATTCCTCCTCTTATATAGCTTTGACATAATTATTTACCTTTATTTATAAAGGGCAGCTAAATAGCCACCCTTTTCACTTTGTTTTCACTGAGATACCTGAGTACTGAAGACTCAGAAATACGATATCTATTTGATATCTGATAGGCTTCTAATCGCCCTAGGTTGATTTGATCTAATACAGTTCTATATCCAACTTTTAACATATTGGCTACTTCCTGTACGGTGTATACTTGTTCCATAAATTGCCCCTGTGATATGGGGATTAAAAGGGGCTGCGAGGACTTAAGCAGCCCCTTTTTCTAATCCAGATCGATCAGCTAATGCTTTTCAATCTGGATTGTCGCGCGCGGCGGGTAAGGATTCCTGCAGAGTCATTTACCCTCCCGCCGTCTGGCAGAATTCTGGATAAACCAATCATGTGGTCGATGATACTTTTGGCACGCTCTTTTGTGATCCATCCTTCTAGGAACACAGAATCGAGCATCTTTACCTCTCGAGGATTGAGAGATTTACTTTTCATCAATCTATTTATAAATCGAATCTGCTTTTGACTTGCTTTTCTTGGCGAAAATGGCTGACGAGCTCTTTCTGCCTGCAGATGACCCGGGCTTAGTTCATCGTCTTTTACCTGTGACTGGAGTAGACAATACTTAGCCAACATTTCCCCGGAAAGGATCAGTTTTACCCACTCTTCATCAAGATATATTCTACTTAGGTCCCTTGGTTCCTGATGAGTGTAAACGATACCATTGATATCTAACAGATCGAATAGCTCGCCTAGATTAAACGGATATTCTACTGCAATCGTATTCAGATGGATCCATTTACCTTTTCGAGCATGAATCCTTGGACGAAAAAGCTGAGCAATCTCGTCTATCATCAGCATGCCTCTATTGGGCTGGTATGTGTATCGTCGTTTATCAATCTGTGATATTCCAAGATTGAATTGAGATCGAAGCGAAAATGACCACGTTCACCATGTGTTCTATGGTATTTCAGCTTCCCTGAGGACACTAAACAGCGCACTTGATTCACACTTAGATCAAGAATCTCAGCAACCTCACCAAGTCTGAGGCTCCCGTCATATTTGTCAGGGGCAGCTA